>Ga0209211_10000049_pt1 | contig 266755 bp, 222 predicted proteins | sample RifGroA2_FD_183992 | JGI IMG/M metagenome (GOLD analysis project Ga0209211, IMG submission 183992) | Groundwater microbial communities from Rifle, Colorado, USA - Groundwater A2 (SPAdes) (version 2) | ecosystem: Environmental > Aquatic > Deep subsurface > Groundwater | place: Rifle, Colorado...
ACTTCTGTTGATAGTCGGAATATGGAGGATTCCATAAGTTGGATGACTTTACCTGAACTGATAGTTTGATAGAAAATCCTTTTGAATTAGTATCTTTAGAAGTGGTATTTGGAAAACAATTTACTACGGTGGAATAATTAATTCAAATGGAATAGTCACAAAAAAAGCAAGTGTAAACTTGCTTTTTTTTGTTTGGTGTAATTTTGATTTACACAATCTAATTTGCTTCATTACATCAAATAAAAAGATCAATAGTAAATACAGATTAGTCAAAATGAGCACCATTAGTTGACAAATGTGAAATTTTTCTATTGCAATTTTAGTAATAGTCAAAAATATTTGTATTTTAGTCGCATAAACCAACAAAATTTTAACCAATGAGAGTATACTTACTTTTTTTGACCTTGTTTTTTTGTAGCATTTCATTTGCTCAAAATTCAATTTCAGGTACTGTTTCAGACAGTAAAAAACAACCTATCCCAGGAGCCAACATTAAAGTTGTTGGAACCAATTCAGGGGCAATTAGTGATTTTGACGGAAAATTTGTTTTAAACACTTCTCAAAAATTACCATTTCAAATTGAAATTTCTGCCTTAGGTTTCGGATCTAAAAAGGTCAGTGTTACAACCGCTAATCAGAAAGTGAATGTAGTACTACAAGATGAAGAAACAAAATTAAATGAGATTGTAGTTTCTGCATCTAGAACTCCAGAGCGTGTTTTAGAATCTCCAGTAACCATTGAAAGAATGGGTATTGCTGATATCAAAAAGACCGCTTCTGCTTCTTTTTATGACGGATTAGAAAACTTGAAAGAGGTTCAAATGAACACGAGTAGTATGTCTTTCAAATCTATAAACACTAGAGGTTTTGCTACTGTAGCAAACGTTCGTTTCATGCAATTAGTGGATGGAATGGATAACTCTTCTCCATTATTGAACTTTGTGATTGGAAACATGATTGGTGTTTCTGAAATTGATGTTCAGAGTGTGGAATTGTTACCAGGGGCGTCTTCTGCTTTGTATGGCGCCAATGCTTTTAATGGAATTTTGTTCATGAACAGTAAAAGTCCATTTACAAGTCAAGGAATTAGAGCCTATGCTAAATATGGTCAAACTAGTCAACAAGCGGCTGGGGTTAATGATTATTTAGACTATGGTGTTAGAATGGCTAAAGCTTTCAGTCCTTATTTTGCAGCTAAAGCCAATTTCACTTATATGAAAGCGACCGATTGGTATGCAACTAATTATGATGACAAAACAACTTTTGGACGTGATAGAAGTCATATTAATTATGATGGTATTAACGTTTATGGAGATGAGGTTTCTACAAATATTAAAGGTGTAGGTAATTCATTAGCTTCATTAGGAAGAATTCCAGCAGGAGCTGTTAATTTATTGCCAAACACCAATGTAAGTAGAACTGGATACAACGAGATTGATTTGACAGATAATAGAGCGTCAAACACAAAAATTGATTTCTCTTTCCATTTACGTCCATTTGGAGATGAAAAATTGGAAGTGATCTGGCAAAGTAAATTTGGTTTTGGTAATGCCGTTTATCAAGGAGCCAACAGATATTACTTGAACAACTTCTTTATGCAACAACATAAATTAGAATTCAAAGGGAAAAACTTTTTCGTGAGAGGGTACACTACAACTGAAGATGGTGGAAATTCATACGATATGTTATTTACAGGAATTAATGTGAATCGTCAATGGAAAGCAGATAGCCAGTGGTTTGGAGAATATGCAGGAGCATATATTCAATCTACTTTAGGAGGAATGACTCCTGAAAACGCACATAAAGTGGCTAGATCAGTTGCTGATACAGGAAGATTATTACCAGGTTCACCTGGATTTAAAAGCGCCTTTGACAAAGTTACTAATGAAGCAAGTGTATTATCAGGATCTAAATTAGTGGATAATTCAAGAATTTACCACTCTGATGCTAATTACAACTTTAAAGACATGATCAAATTTGCCGAAATTCAAGTTGGGGGTTCTTACAGAGCGTATCAATTGAATTCTTCAGGTAGAATTTATACTGATGCTGATGGACCAATCAACTATAATGAATATGGTGCTTACACGCAATTAACAAAAAAATTAATGGATGACAGATTGAAATTTACAGGATCTATTCGTTATGATAAATCTAAAAATTTCGAAGGAAACTATTCACCAAGAGTTTCATTAGTGTATTCTGCTGGAGAAAGCAGAAAACACAATTTCAGAGCGTCATTCCAAACAGGATTCAGAAACCCATCTACACAAGACCAATACATTGGATTTAATGTAGGAAGTGCTATTTTGTTAGGATCAGCTCCTGATAACTTGACACGTTATAAAGAAACATTGCCAATTTCTACCACAACTGGTCAGTTTTTTGCTGGTGGAACATCGGTTAATATTACAGGTTTGAATGCCTATAATAATTCATATACTGCAGCCTCAGTTGGAGCACTTACAGCAACAGGAAATCCTGCATTATTGAAAAAAACCAATTTAGCTTTTGTGAAACCGGAAGAGGTAAAAGCGATTGAATTAGGTTACCGTTCATTTATTCAAGACATGTCGGTTGATATTAATGGTTACTATAATGTATATAATAACTTTATTGGAAACCTAAATGTAGTAGCACCTTTATATGGTAAAGCACTAGATGCTCCAAATCCAGCTGGAGGAGCAACTGATTTAGGAACACAATCACTACACGCGTTGACAAATGGAAATTTTAGAGCATTCCAATTGTATACTAATACACAAGTTGAAATCAAGTCTCTTGGTTTTGGTTTAGGTTTGGCTAAAAAAGTATATAAAGACTTTGAAGTAGGTGTGAATTATAATTATGCTGAATTTAATTTTGATCAATCTAAAGATGCAAGTTTTGAAGCAGGATTTAACACTCCTAAACATAGAGTAAAAGCTTCTTTCGGTAACGAAAAATTATTCCAAAATTTTGGATTTAATGTAAGCGGAAGATGGAATAGTGAATATTTATGGCAATCTACAATGGCAGATGGTATGATCGCTTCAGCTACTGTTATTGATGCTCAGATTAACTATGTTTTCCCTAAATTAAAATCAACGTTAAAAATTGGAGCAGCTAATATTGGAGGTAAAGAATACATTCAGGTATTAGGAGCAGGTTCAATTGGGCAACAATATTTTGCTTCTTGGACTATTAATCCATAATTTGACTACTAATTAAAAAAATACAATTATGATAAAAAATTTCAAATGGCTATTATTGGTTTCGTTGACCTTTGTAGCTTGTACAAATGATGATGATGTTCTTGTAATGGAGGAACCTGTTTCGGCAGGGTCGGCTAATTTTACAAAATATGTTGCTCTTGGGGATTCATTTGCAGCTGGGTATAGTGATGGGGCTTTATTTGTTGAAGCTCAAAAAGGAGCCTATCCAAATATACTAGCACAGCAATTTGCTGAAGCTGGCGGAGGTGCTTTTTCAACTCCATTAATGGGTGATAATATTGGCGGGCTTTTATTAGGCGGAAATGTTATTGCAGGACAACGTTTGTATTTTAACGGATCGGCTCCAGTTGCTGTTTCGGGAGCACCAACAACGAATGTTGCTACTAAAGTAACGGGTCCTTTCGGAAACTTAGGAGTTCCAGGAGCTAAAAGTTACCATTTAGTTGCTGCGGGTTATGGAAATGTTGCTGGTGTAGCTGCAGGATTAGCTAATCCTTATTATGCACGTTTTGCAACTTCTGCTACATCAACTGTCTTAGCTGATGCTGTAGCCCAAACACCTACTTTCTTTTCTTTATGGATTGGAGGTAATGATGTGTTAGGATATGCAACTTCAGGGGGTATTGGTGTTAACCAAACGGGGAATATGAATCCAGCTACCTACGGTTCTAATGATATTACAGATCCAACCGTTTTTGCAAGTGTATACAATTCTTTGGTTACTGGCTTAACTGCTAATAGCGCTAAAGGAGTTGTGGCTAATTTACCATATGTTAATACACTTCCGTATTTTACGACAGTGCCGTTTAATCCATTATCTACATCAGTACTTGGTGGCGGAAACGTAGCAGTTGGTCAAGCAACAATTACACAATTGAACACATTATTATATGGTCCTTTGAAATCTGCATTAACATTTTTTGGAGCAGGTGATAGAATCAATTTGCTTTCTACTACAGTAGCAAATCCTGTTCTTATTAAAGACGAATCATTGCCTAACTTATCAGCACAATTAACCGCTGCTTTTACTCCTTCATTAGGGGCTCAAACGGCGGCTTTTTATGGAGCTGTTTTTGGTCAAGCGCGTCAAGCAACTGCAACAGATTTAGTGTTGTTGCCAACTCAGTCTGCTATTGGAGCTGCTCCAACTGCAACTAACTCTGGATTAGGTTTTGCGCCACCATCTCCATTAGATAAATTTGGAATCACATTTCCGTTGCAAGATATGCATGTGTTAATCCCTACTGAAGTTGCTCAAATTAAAGTTGCTACAGATGCTTATAATGTAAGTATTAAAGCTATCGCAGATGCTAAAGGTTTGGCTTTTGTTGATGCAAAGGCAATCATGGATAAATTATCAACTACTGGACTTGTGGGAAATAATTTTACAATGACATCTACTTATGTTTTTGGAGGTTCTTTCTCTTTAGACGGAGTTCATCCAAGTCCAAGAGGATATGCTTTGATTTCAAATGCTTTTATTGATGCAATTAATTCAAAATATTCTTCTACTTTAAAGAAAGTAGACCTTGGGAAATACAGAATTTTATTCCCGGCTAGTTTGTAATCAAATTGCCTAAATAATTCAAAATATAAAACCACTACAATTAAGTAGTGGTTTTTTTTGTTCAAAGGAAAAATACCCTGATTTTTTTAAAAAAAAATTATTGATTTTATATTTTAAAAATTATCTTTGCACTCTGTAAAAAGTATTTAATCGAGGACTTTCGGTTAAGTCTATTTCATAAACCTAAATAGCTATTTAATAAATACATAAGTAATGTCTAAAGTAATAGGAAAAGTTGCCCAAATCATTGGTCCAGTAGTTGATGTTGTTTTCAACGGTAAAGATGTTGAACTTCCAAAAATTTATGATTCGTTAGAAATCACAAGAAAAGATGGAACTATCTTAGTTCTTGAAGTACAATCACACATTGGTGAAAACACCGTTCGTACCATATCTATGGACTCAACAGATGGTTTGAGTAGAGGTTATGAAGTTGTAGGTACTGGAAATCCAATCCAAATGCCAATTGGTCCAGACGTTTACGGACGTTTGTTCAACGTAATTGGAGATGCTATTGACGGTTTAGGAAACTTACCAAAAACAGGAGAAAATGGATTATCAATCCACAGAGCCGCTCCAAAATTCGAAGATTTATCAACTTCATCTGAAGTTTTATTTACAGGTATTAAAGTAATCGATTTGATTGAGCCTTATGCAAAAGGTGGTAAAATTGGATTGTTTGGAGGAGCTGGAGTAGGTAAAACAGTATTGATTCAAGAGTTGATCAACAATATTGCAAAAGGTCACGGTGGACTTTCAGTATTCGCAGGAGTAGGAGAAAGAACACGTGAAGGAAATGACTTACTTCGTGAGATGTTAGAGTCAGGAATTATTAAATACGGTGACGATTTCATGCACTCTATGGAAAATGGAGGATGGGATTTGTCTAAAGTAGATATGCCAGGAATGAGAGAGTCAAAAGCTACTTTCGTTTTTGGACAAATGAATGAGCCACCAGGAGCTCGTGCTCGTGTAGCACTTTCTGGATTATCTATCGCTGAGTATTTCCGTGATGGAGCTGGATCTGATCAAGGAAAAGATGTATTGTTCTTCGTGGATAACATCTTCCGTTTTACACAAGCAGGTTCTGAGGTATCGGCACTTTTAGGTCGTATGCCATCTGCAGTAGGATACCAACCAACATTAGCAACTGAAATGGGAGCTATGCAAGAGCGTATTACTTCTACTAACAAAGGATCTATTACTTCTGTACAAGCGGTTTACGTGCCTGCGGATGACTTAACTGACCCGGCGCCAGCAACAACATTTGCTCACTTAGATGCAACAACGGTATTGTCTCGTAAAATTGCTGAGTTAGGTATTTATCCTGCGGTGGATCCATTGGATTCTACTTCAAGAATCTTAACACCACAAATCTTAGGAGACGAGCACTATGATTGTGCACAAAGAGTAAAAGAGATTCTTCAAAAATACAAACAATTACAAGATATCATCGCGATCCTTGGTATGGAAGAGTTATCTGAAGAAGATAAATTATCTGTTTCTAGAGCACGTCGTGTACAACGTTTCTTATCTCAACCTTTCCACGTTGCTGAGCAATTTACAGGAATTCCAGGGGTATTAGTTGACATTAAAGATACTATCAAAGGTTTTAACATGATTATTGATGGTGAATTAGATCACTTGCCAGAAGCTGCTTTCAACCTTAAAGGGACTATTGAACAAGCAATTGAGGCTGGAGAAAAAATGTTGGCAGAAGCGTAATCAATTAGCACTTTGTAATTAGGATTATTGAGATAATACTAATCACTTAGAACTAGTTACTAATCACTAAAAAAATGATTTTAGAAATAGTATCACCAGAGGCAAAGTTATTTTCAGGAGAGATTACTTCATTATATCTTCCAGGAGTAGATGGAGATTTTCAAATCTTGAACAATCACGCGCCAATTGTTTCTTTGCTTAAGAAAGGGACTGTAAAAATTGCAGCGCCAAGTTTTACGCTTTCTAAAGAAGCAGCAGCTAAATTAACGAAAGTAAATGACCAATTGTACACTTTAGCAGTGGAGTCAGGCACAATCGAAATGAAAGACAACAAAGTAATTCTATTAGCTGACTAATACGAATTAAGATGTATAAAAAAAGCCTAACATTTGTTAGGCTTTTTTGTTTTATACCATTACTGTTGTTAGCAATAATTACTATTGTGTTTCCCTGCAATAACCAAAGCGCCAGCAACTAAAACCAGATTTTTAATGATGTATTGACCTACTAAAGTTGGACGGTAAGGAAAAGTATCAAAACAAGCGTCTGTTAGTAGAAAAAGCGGAAAAATAGTAGCTATCATATGCAGTAACAACAAAAGTATGGTAAGCGGCACTAATCTTTTGATCAATAGTCCTAATCCAATGAGTACTTCGCATAGTCCAAGCACCGGAATGAAAATCTCCGGCTTGAACCAAAAAACCGTTTCCTCTACTAGGTCACCTGCAGGGCTTATTCCGATTATTTTTAATCCGCCAAACCAAATGTAAACAATGGCTAAAGCGATTCGCATTATGATAATGCTATGTCGTTCAATTTTTTTACTAAAAGAACAATAGAAGGAGTTGAAATGTTGTGTCATGGGAAATCAATTTAAAATGAAATTAATCTCAAGCAAATAAATATTATTTGCTTGAGATTAGTTGAAAATAAAACAAACCACTTATTTTAAATATTCAACTTGTATATAATTTATTCTGCACCATCAATACGGGCTCTTGCAACAGCAAATCCACCTACGGTTTCTCCAAGTAATAATCCTTTTTCACAATCGCTTCGATAATGAATGGCCCCAAACAAACGGGAGTCAGAAGCATCTTTGGCCAATGCTTTAAATTCAGTTGCTTTAGCAGGAATAATGTGAGATAAAACTGTAGCGGCAGCCCCACTAAAAGTAGAGTGACCCGAAACATAAGCAGGAAAATTAGGAATACCTGTTAAGGTTTTTATGGAAGCGTCCACTTGTGTTGGTCTTGGATTAAAATAATAGTATTTAGTATTCCAACAACTAATAGCGGCATCCATCAAAGTAAGATTCAATAGCGCCATATTTCTAGCCCAACGTACTTCACTATAATTTTGTGCTACAAAGGCATCTGCCGCAATAGCATTCCAATGTCCTGGCGGGGTATAGGTTCCTACACCGTCAGCCCAAAAGGTTACAATTTCCATTTCTTTTCGAGTGGCATTTTGGCTAAACTTTTTCACTTCGGCTACCTCATTAGCAAATTGAACTGATTTTGTAGAGGGTGGCGGAACAGGACGGCTTGCTAGTATATCTGAAGGAGACATTAAGAATGATCGTACATTACCAAACAAAGGCAACATTGGCGGTCTAGCCGGTAAGTCCAAAGACAACCATGGCGTTTCTCCTGTAGCAGTTGTTTGAGTTTGTAATTGGGTCCAAAGGGTTTGGTTCCCTACTGCAGCTCCCATGCCATCTCCAGAAGCTCTTGTGATGTATTTTGCGGCAATTTTTCTTCCTAAAATAATTCCAGCATCAATGTCACTACGCACGTTAGCACCACTGATTATTCTGTATAATTTTTCTTCCTCGGCTTTCTCATTGATATAGGCAATTTCTGTTGGAAACAATAATTTCAACAACTCCACAGTAACCCCTGCTAAAACTCCATCTTCAGAAGGATAAGAAGGCAAGCTGCTCTTTGGAATTAACACATTTAAAGTATTATCTGCCACATAAGGTGCAACTCTATTGTATAATTTTTTATAATGCCAAGTGGCTACTAAAGCATCATATTGCGCCGCACTTACAAAGGCATAAGCACGCGCTGCATAAGGAGGATTTGAAAATGGGAATGGGGTATTCGCAAATGGATTAGCAGCAGATGGAGTTGGGTAAGTTCCATCAGCATTTTGATAGGGTGGCAAATTGTGTTTGGCTACCAAGGTGCGCATGATTTCGTTCCAACGCAATACACTTCCTGCGCTCCAGTATTTTATAATTACTTTTTGTTCGGCAGTAATATTGGCTTGATAGCTTTTAATTTCGTTTATTTCTCTAGTAAATGCCGCATTGGAAGTGGCTACTGGAGCATCCAAACTAAACTCGTCTGGTGCGCTCAGTAAAATTGGTCGCCAAGTTCCTGCTAGATCATCATTAGCAGTAGGAGTTAATGTTGGATAATTTTCAGAACGATCATATATCTCACTGCTACAAGAAAAAAGTGAGGCTAATGAAACTAGGGCAAAAAGAGTGATAACTATATTTTTCATGTTATTTTTTGTTGAATTTGATGATATAAAAGAATCCCGCATATACTGCATTCGTTTGTCCTACATTGCGTCCGTTTAATACTCGATTGAATCCACTAACAAGAGAAAGTTCAGGTTTTTTAGGAAAAGTATATTTGGTGTGTACACCCACTTTAACAGCATTCATTGCATTGCTTGGGAAAGGCATATTGTTTTTGGTAATATCAAATCCACCTTGGGTTACTTGATTGTCAACAAATGCTTCGGCAATCAAACGACTAGAACGGTAACCCATTCTTAAATTGACATTGATAACATCGGGCATAGCAACTTCGTTAGAGTGAATCATTTCAGTAGTAAAGTAAGCGTTACGGTCTATTGTAATTTTAGCTCTTTTCATGTACGCACCAGAAAGCGTGGTGAAAAAGTTACCTCGTTGGTAATCTCCCATCAAACGGAAAGTTCCTGTTTTACTTTGTGATCCTAAACTCAATGGCAAATAGTCAGCTGTATAGTTGGTTGTCGGAACCGAAAAACCTGCAATTGTGTATAATGAATAAGTAGCTCCACCAATCGTTTTTTCTATAGGCATGTATTTAACCGTAGCCGAGAAATCTTGCAATCCATTTTGTCCTTTTAATGTACCCGCTGAAGCTTTGGTTGTAATATAAGGCAAACTCACTATTACGTTCAATTTATCTGAAATTCCGTAGTTGGCATTGATACTGATATTGTTGTTAGAAACAGTGCCTAAATTTTGGTTGTCTCTTTTAAAAGTTCCCTCCCAATAGTTGTTCCAAGCGCTGTATTGATAAACGGCACCGGTACAAAGTTGGTTTTTACTCATCATAATACCGTCGATTTCGGTTTGAGCATTGGCGAATAGTGTGCCTAATAGAAGACAACAAAAGTATATTTGTTTCATTTTATAGTAATTGGTTGTGACTTAAAAATGGCGAATACTCTTTGAGTATTGAGTTCCATTAGTAAGAATAGTAAATAGTAAATGTGCGAATGAATTTGACGCGTAGATGCCCACTTGAACAGGCAATTGCATCATGGGGTTATACCAATTGGATATTAAAAATTTCCTAGAAATATTGATGAATCAATGAATTGCCATTGCTAGTTAATTACAACATGCAACACTACTTTCTAAAAATAGATGTAAAATTGGTTAAACCGAAATTAAATAAAATCTGGAGGGGAATACGGTAAAGAAAGATGGCCTGGATTCGTAAATTCAGCACCATGGGTAGCAAATGCTTCAGATGAAGCAACGGCTTGAGTTGGCATAGGAATGCTAACTTCAGGATTATCGATATAATCTTTGATAAACGATTTCAATAGTTTTTTTGCTGGAGAATCTTTGGAAGATCCGGTATTGAATAATTGACTTTGAACCAGATCATTCAAATCTTTACTCACTGTGTTTTCATCTGTGTTGGGTAAATAATACAAACTCAATACGTTGTTTTTAACCTGCTTTTTAAAGATGTGATAGCTTTTGTTATTAATGATCACATCTTCATTCACCTCTTCAAAATCGGTATCCTCGGCAAAGGAATACAAAGAAGCATTCAAACGCAATACTCGGAAATCAGTACGGCTTGTGTTTTCCATGCGCGCAACCCATGCTTGCTGTTCTTTATAAGCAAACATTAAATAGTAACCTATCATGTTGTAGAACAAGGTTACGATTAAAAAAAGGGTGGCTAATCTTTTCATTGCTGACGAAAATAGAAAACTATTCCAACCTGAGGCGTTTTAAATAGTGTATTTTAACATTTTTTTAACAAAAGTTAATCGTTTCAAGAAACGAAAACATTTTCGATTTTTCAGTTCGTAAGTTTCTAAATCATACTAATCCGAAAGACCAAAAAATTGCCTTATTTTTGTGGAGTATGAAAAAATTGCCAGAAACACTTTTTAATAAATTAGCCGTTCGAATGCAAAACAATGCACTGCGACAGTTGCCCAAAGCGACTGACTTAGTTGATTTTGCCTCGAATGATTATTTGGGTTTTTCTAATTCAAACACCATTTTTGAAAATACACATCAGTATTTGTTGGAGCACAACCTGATTCAAAATGGCGCTACGGGTTCGCGATTACTTTCGGGAAATCATTCCGTTTATCAAGCTGCCGAAGACTACATTGCTCAATTTCATCAGGCAGATTCCGCATTGATTTTCAATTCGGGTTACGATGCAAATGTGGGATTTTTTAGTGCAGTTCCTCAAAAAGGCGATTTGATTGTATACGACGAATTGTGTCATGCCTCCATTCGAGATGGAATCCAATTGTCGCATGCCAAATCCTATAAGTTCCTTCACAACGACTTGGAAGATTTGGAACGATTACTAGCTCGACATTCAGAGACCATTATTTATATCGTGACCGAATCGGTTTTTTCCATGGATGGCGATACGCCTAATTTGGAAGAATTAGTTCAATTGGCTGAAAAGTATCAAGCTTATGTCGTAGTTGATGAGGCACATGCACTAGGAGTTTTAGGTGAAAAAGGCGAAGGCTTGGTGCAAAGTCTACAACTTCAGGAAACAGTTTTTGCTCGCATTGTAACTTTTGGCAAAGGATTGGGCTGCCATGGCGCTGCTATTTTAGGAGGAGAAGATTTGAAGAGTTACTTGGTCAATTTTGCCCGAAGTTTTATCTATACAACGGGTTTATCACCGCATTCGGTTGCCACTATTTTGATGGGTTATCATCAATTAGAAATGGCAAGGGAAGTCCAACAAAAATTAAAAAACAACATCGCTCATTTCAATCAGGAAAAAAACCGATTGAGTTTGAAACCTTTGTTTGTACATAGTAAATCAGGCATTCAATCCGCGATTTTACCAGGAAATGAAAGAGTCAAAAACATTGCTAATCAACTACAAGAAAAAGGATTTGATGTGAAAGCCATACTTTCGCCAACAGTCCCTGAAGGACAAGAGCGCTTGCGATTTTGTTTGCATAGTTTTAATTCAGAAAAAGAAATCACCGAGGTTTTGCAATTGTTGAGTACTTTTGTATTTGGTCACTGATAAAGCGGATACACATGAAATTATTTATAACAGGCATTTCGACCGATGTAGGTAAAACCATTGCCTCAGCCATTATAGTAGAAGCACTCCAAGCCGATTATTGGAAACCCATTCAAGCGGGTGATTTGGAACATTCGGATACCCATAAAGTACAATCCTTAGTTTCGAATACACAATCGCATTTTCATTCGAATAGTTATGCGCTTCAAACTCCGGCAAGTCCGCATTTAGCTGCAGCAATCGACGGCATTACTATAACAATGAATGAAATTCAAGAACCGAAAACGAATAATCATTTGGTTGTTGAAGGCGCGGGAGGAATTTTAGTTCCCTTGAATGAAACCCAATCTGTGGTGGATCTCATTCAGCCCGATTACAAAGTAATTGTTGTTTCTCGTCATTATTTAGGAAGTATTAATCATACTTTATTGACTATTGAAGCCTTGCAAAATAGAAAAATACAAGTCGCAGGAATTATTTTTTCTGGGGATGAAAATACAAGTTCTGAATCCATAATTTTAAGTAGAACGGCTGTTCCCTTCATCGGAAGAATTGCCCAAGAACCCTATTTTGACACCAATGTCATTTCAGAATATGCTGAATTGTTCAGAGAAAACTTGTTGAAAATCCAATAGCAAAATCAATTTATGAGCTTAACCGAAAAAGACAGTAAATACCTTTGGCATCCGTATACTCAGCATAAGACCGCTTCGGCTCATATTGCCATTACCAAAGGTAAAGGAGCGTTATTGTGGGATGAAAATGGGAAAGAATATATTGATGCGATTGCATCGTGGTGGGTCAATCCGTACGGACATTCCAATACGTTTATTGCAGATGCGATTTACAAACAACTGACGACCTTAGAACACGTCCTTTTTGGTGGATTTACTCATGAACCTGCGGTTGAAGTGGCTGAAAAGCTACTAGCTATTTTACCCAAAAACCAACAAAAATTATTCTTTTCAGATAACGGATCGACTGCAGTTGAAATTGCCATTAAAGTAGCATTACAGTATTTTTTTAATAAAGGGGAAAAGCGAACTACGATTATTGCTTTTGAAAATGCCTTTCACGGCGATACCTTTGCGGCCATGGCTGCCAGTGGAATTTCTCTTTTTACCGATGCGTTTCAAGGTATGTTTATCGATGTCGTTCGGATTCCGGTTCCCGTTGTTGGGCAAGAAGAAGTTAGTTTTTCCGCTTTGGCGAAAGCCTTAAAAAACCATAATTGTGCCGGATTTATTTTTGAACCTTTGGTACAAGGTGCTGCAGGAATGGTGATGTATGACCCTGCTGCTTTGGATACTTTAATCCAAATGTGTAAAGCCAATAATGTACTCACTATTGCTGACGAAGTAATGACTGGTTTTGGGAAAACAGGAAAAACCTTTGCTTCGGATTATTTAGTGGAGCAACCCGACATGATGTGTTTGTCTAAAGCCTTAACAGGCGGAACCATTCCGATGGCGATAACGACTTTCACACAAGAAATTTTCGATGCATTTTATGACGAGGATATCAATAAAGCCTTGTTTCATGGGCATACATTTACGGCCAATCCAACCGGTTGCGCAGCCGCATTGGCGAGTTTGGAATTGTTGCAAACCCCAGAAATGCAAGCCAATCTTGTGCGAGTAAACGCCAAACATTTAGCTTTTGAAAAACGAGTGCAATCGCATCCCAAAGTAGTAACGACTCGAGTGTTAGGAGTTATTTTTGCTTTGGAAATCAAGACGGAATCGGCAGCAAGTTACTACGGAAATTTGCGCAACAAACTCTATAATTTCTTCATTGAAAATGGGGTGATTTTACGCCCTGTAGGCAATATTGTGTACATCTTGCCACCCTATGTGATTACAGATGAACAACTAGAAAAAGTGTATCAAGTGGTCGAAAGTGCCCTTGAAATAGTGTAATTTTGTCAAAAAATTAATCCTTTGTCACAAACGATCTCCATTACGGCCATTGCATCTATTTCTCCTTTAGGAAATGATTCTGAAACTATTTGGAATAAGTATCAAAATCCGAATCCGTGTTTCCAACAACATTTTTTAGATCAAAAAGAGACTTGGGTAGGTACTTTGGATGACAATTCAAAAGCACAAGTTGCGGCTTTAAGAGCATCGGACAGTAAATACAATTCTTTAGACAATTCCGTTTTATATGCTATGCTCGCTTCGCGCCAAGCGATTGCCAAAGCAGCTTGGTCAAAGAACGATAGTTTCGGAGTTAATATAGGTTCGTCTCGTGGGGCGACTGATTTATTTGAACACCATTTTAAAGAATACCTTACCACTGGGAAAGCACAAACCTTGGCTTCGCCAACGACTACCTTAGGGAATATTTCCTCTTGGGTAGCACACGATTTACAAACTGAGGGTCCTGAAATTTCACATTCTATTACCTGTTCAACCGCTTTACACGCGGTCTTGAACGGTGTAGCTTGGTTGCGATCGGGTATGGCAGATAAATTTTTGGTTGGAGGTAGCGAAGCTCCTTTGACCGATTTTACAATTGCGCAAATGCGCGCGTTAAAAATTTATTCTCGAATCGAAGAAGACTATCCGAATCGCGCTTTGGATTTGGATAAAAAGCAAAACACCATGATCTTGGGCGAAGGTGCTGGCGTATGTTGTTTGGAAATTGGCAAAAAAGAAAATGCTTTGGCCTTCATAGAAGGCATTGGGTATGCTACCGAAATTTTAGAACACAATATTTCTATTTCTGCTGAGGCTGATTGTTTCCAAAAGTCGATGAAAATGGCCTTGTCTACTACCGACTTATCCGAAGTAGATGCTATTGTCATGCATGCTCCTGGAACAATCAAAGGCGATTTGACCGAATACAAAGCCATTGAAAAAGTGTTTGGTTCCCAACTTCCGTTATTGACGACCAACAAATGGAAAATAGGGCACACTTTTGGCGCTTCAGGCATTTTAAGTTTGGAATTGGCTATCTTAATGTTACAACACAATCATTTTGTGGGTGTTCCTTTTGTGAAAGCACAAACACCAACAAAACCTATCAAAAAAGTACTGGTGAATGCCGTTGGTTTTGGAGGGAATGCAGTGAGTATTTTGTTAGCTATTTAATTTGCGCTTCTAATTCTTTTACTTTTTCGTATACCAAATTACTTTCGTAGCCTTTTCGCAATAAGAAATCACAGTATTTTTTGCGTTTTTTAAGTCCGTTAGTTTCTTTGATGGAATGCCAATTTCGTTCGGCTAAAGCATTGAAATTTGCGTCGTATTCTTCAGCAGTTATTTCTTTGAGGGCCAAATTGATGTTGTAGGTGGAGATGTTTCTGAATTTCAATTCGTTAACGATGCGCACTTTTCCCCAGAATTTAATGCGGTGTTTGCCACGGGCAAAACTACAAGCAAACCGACTTTCGTTCAGGTAATTTTCCTGAATTAAATGCGCTAGAATTTTGTCAATTTCATTCGAATCCATTTTCATGGAGCGTAATTTTTGCACTACTTCGTCGTGGCAACGCTCTTGATAGGCACAGAAATGTTCTATTTTATGAATCGCTTCTTTAACGGAATTGACATCACTCATGGGGGTGTTTTTAATACACGAAAAGTAAGTAAATTTTTTGGATTGCACTCTTTTGGCTTTCCTAAAATCAATTAATTATACTATTAGAATGTATTATTTTTTAAGTTATATTTGTAGTAACTAGTTGATTACATACATTATATCATAATTTAAAGTGCCCCCTTTATGTTATACTTTTCCCAATTCCAACCCCAAATCAGGGTAGTCTATGTGCTATTCTTTTTTCTTTCCTTTTTTGGCTATGGCCAAAATGTACAAGTAGATCCTAATTTTAATTCGTTCGACCAAGGTCTTTTAGGTACCGGTTTTGACAAAGAGGTGGATAAAATTATCTCATTGCCCGACGGAGGTTATATTGTCTTTGGAAGTTTTACTCAATTCAATGGAATTTCGGTTAACGGTATTGTTAAACTTACGGCAAAAGGGAATTTAGATTTGACTTTCAATCCCAATCAATCTGGACCAGATAATACGGTGAAAGATGTCGTTGTGCTTCCAGATGGTAAACTTCTAGTAGCTGGTAATTTCACTAAATATAATGGGGTTACTGTGAATCGTTTGATCCGGTTGAATTTTGACGGCACCTTAGATACTTCATTTAACACTGGAACTGGATTTAATTTCACTGTGTATTCCATTGTGCTGCAGCCCGACGGCTCAATTATAGCTGCTGGGAGTTTTAGTAAATACAATGGACTAGCTGTAAATAAAGTCATTCGTTTGTTTCCAAACGGAGATTTGGATAGTAGTTTTACCATTGGAACGAATCCCAATGACACGCCTAATTTGTTGTTACTGCAAACCGATGGAAAGGTTTTGGTAGGTGGCGATTTTACCATCTTTGACGGAAAAGCATCCAGTAAATTAATTCGATTAAATTTGAATGGGTCTGTCGACAGTAGTTTTTCTGTTGGAACGGGCTTTAGCAGTCCAATTTATGCCATGGCATTACAAAAGGATGGAAAAATTGTAATTGGAGGTTCATTTTCTACTTATAATGGGCAATCCAATAAACGAATTGTGCGATTAAATACGAATGGAAGTCAAGATAGTTCGTTTAATTCTGGTTCAGGTTTTAGTAACGGAACCGTACGTTCGATTGCTATTCAAACCAATGGTAAAATGCTTGTAGGCGGATCTTTTTCAGGTAATTATAATGGTACTGCAGTAAAACGCATGATTCAGATTTTACCCAATGGAAATTTCGACGGAACGTTTGCAATCCTTCCTAGTGGACAAGTTAATAGCATTTGTTTGTTTTCAGGAGGAGCCGTTATTGTAGGTGACTTTAGTTTGGTTTCTGGAATTGCCAAGAATCGTATGGCTAAGTTGTTGTTTTGCCAAGAGGAAACCGTTTGGAACGGCACGTCTTGGAGTAATGGATTGCCTACTGTAGAAAAAGCGATTGTTTTTAATGCGAATTTCGACCTGTTAAATGACAGTAAAGCCTGCAGTTGTTTGGTGAATTCAGGAGTAACTGTAAAAGTTGCTACAGGAGTTACATTGGAATTGGGTTCGCACTATTCTGGAGGGGGAACTTTAATTTTTGAAAATAACGCTTCCTTTTACCAAACGGATGATTCTGTTGAAAATACCGGAATAATTCAATTCAAGCGTAACACTTCACCTGTCACTACTACCGATTATACCTATTGGGCTTCGCCAGTTGCAGGTCAACAACTGCAGCAACTTGTAACCAATTTTTCCAGTTCCACTTTTTATTCGTTTAATTATCAGTCGAATCAGTGGCAATATGAATTGGCAAATACTAATATGACTTTAGGTAAAGGCTATATTTTTCAAGCTCCAGCACCTTTATCATCAACAGCACCATTTATTTTTGAAGCGGTGTTTTCTGGCGTTCCCAATAATGGGTTGATTTCATTGCCAATAGAAAAATCGACGAATCCAATATTAATTGGCAATCCGTATCCTTCGGCACTAGATGCTGATGCATTTATTTTGGAAAACCAAAAGGTAGTGCAGGGGAGTCTGTATTTTTGGACGCACAATACCCCCAGTGAAAAGGGCCAGTATACGTCAGATGATTATGCGGTCTATACTCTTTTTGGGGGAGTGGGTACCGCAGCAAAAAGCAATGGAATAAATAACTCCATCCCGACGGGTACAATTGCATCAGGCCAAGCTTTTTTTGCTTTGGGTTCCAATCAACAAGGAACGATAGTCTTTAAAAATGCAATGCGAATTAAAGGGGAGAACAATCAATTTTTTAAAAACGGGAATTTTTTAAAAACGGCACCAACTTCTAACTTTGAAAAACACCGCATTTGGTTAAATTTATCCAATACAAAAGGACTTTTTAAACAACTTCTGCTGGGTTATGCCACCGGTGCCACGAATGAACAGGACAAACTTTTTGACGGCATTTCTTTAGATAGCAATCAAGAATTGGATTTTTACAGTCTAAATGCAACATTCAAAAACAGTATTCAAGCCAGAGCCTTGCCCTTTGATGATTCGGATTTTATTCCAATTGGCTTTAGAGTCAAACAAGAAGGTATTTACACTATTAGTTTAGACGATTTGGACGGGTTATTTACCAGTCAAACTATTTATTTAGAAGATCAAAAGCAATCCACAATCCATGATTTAAAAAAAGGCAGCTATTCCTTTACCAGTGCTCAAGGAACTTTTGACAATCGATTGGTGTTGCGTTTTAAAAATACAAATGAAGTTGCTGAAAAATTAACCGATGAGGTACAAATTGTAACTCGTACTAATCAAATTCAGATCAGCACAACAAAAGATAAAATCAGTTCAGTTGTTCTATTTTCATTAGAGGGAAAGCAATTGTATCAAGCACAACGATTAAATACAAAAACTCATAGTGTTGAAGCTTCGCTTTGGAAAACGAAAGTTATTATCATTCAAATTACTTTAGAAACGGGAGAGAAAATCAGTTGTAAATTGTTATTTTAATAAAAAAGCTTCCAGTCTTTTCAGGCTGGAAGCTTTTTTTATATTTGAGTTCAATGTTTATTTTCCTTTTATAGAAGCCTCTACATTTCTTTCGATTTTGTGCCCTGGACGCGTCCATTTTGGTTTTTCGCCTAAGGCAACAAATTGCGAATCCTCAGCTTCTACTGTTGGTGGTTGAACCATTTTAGTAAATGGTTTTTGTGGTTGCAATCCTAATGTTTCAAACATTTTCATGTCTTCATTCACATCTGGATTTGGAGTAGTCAATAATTTATTTCCGGCAAAAATAGAATTGGCACCAGCAAAGAAACACATGGCTTGACCTTCGCGACTCATATTGGTTCTTCCCGCAGACAAACGCACTTGTGTTTCAGGCATTACAATACGAGTAGTGGCTACCATTCGTATCATTTCCCAAATTTCAACTGGCTCTTCATCTTCCAATGGAGTTCCATCTACCGCTACTAAAGCGTTAATTGGCACAGATTCTGGTTGTGGATTCAATGTAGAAAGAGCAACAAGCATTCCTGCTCTGTCTTCGATACTTTCTCCCATTCCGATAATTCCGCCACTACAAACCGTAACATTCGTTTTACGAACATTTTCAATAGTTTGCAAACGGTCTTCGAAACCGCGAGTCGAAATCACTTCTTTATAATATTCTTCTGATGTATCTAAATTGTGGTTGTATGCATACAAACCAGCTTCGGCTAAACGCTGTGCTTGGTTTTCAGTAATCATCCCCAAAGTACAACATACTTCCATGTCTAATTTATTGATGGTACGCACCATTTCTAACACTTGGTCAAATTCGGGCCCGTCTTTTACATTTCTCCAAGCCGCTCCCATACATACGCGAGAAGACCCAGCTGATTTTGCGTTCAAAGCTTGTGCTTTTATCTGGTTCACCGTCATTAAATCATTACCTTCTACATTGGTATTGTAACGCGCTGCTTGTGGACAATACCCACAATCTTCAGAACATCCACCAGTTTTGATAGACAATAAAGTAGAAACTTGCACCACGTTCGGATCGTGATTTTCTCTATGAATGGTAGCTGCGTCATACAACAAGTCCATCATAGGTCTGTTATAAATTGCGATAATTTCTTCTTTTGTCCAATCGTGTTTTGTAATGCTCATGGGTGTAATTTTATGTATCAAAAGTAATCAAATTGTTTCAAACAAGCAATGGCGCTTATTCAAAAGCCTTCTTTACTCTATTCTATTTGGTTTAAATAATGTAGCGAAAACGCTTCGTCTTTTTTTAGCTGTTCTTTTAATACTTCAACCGACTCAAATTTCTTTTCTGAACGAATGCGTTGTAAAATAGCAACCTGGATTTTACGATTGTAAATATCAGTATCAAAGTCAAACAAATGCACTTCAATAGTTTTCTGTTTTCCTTGAACCGTTGGGTTGAACCCAATATTCATCATACCATAAATAGTCTTGCTGTCTATTTCCGAACGAACTACATAAACGCCATTTTGAGGCACTAATTTGTAGTCTTCTTCTAATGAAATATTGGCTGTTGGGAAGCCAATCGTTCTCCCTAACTGTTTTCCTTTGACTACCGTTCCGCTTAAAAAATAGCTGTACCCCAAGTATTCATTGGCTAATTGAATGTCTCCTTCTTCAAGAGCAGTTCTGATTTTGGTAGAGCTAATGGATATTTCGTCAATTTCTTGGGCTGAAATTTGCTCTACCTCAAAACCATATTGGGTGCCAAAATTGATGAGGTCATCAATATTGGCGGTTCTGTTTTTCCCAAAGCGATGGTCGTAGCCAATGATAATTTTTTGAACTCGAAGTTGGTTTACTAAAATCGTTGAAACAAATTCTTCTGCATTTAATTCAGCAAATTTTTCGTCAAAGGGATGGATAATTAGATTGTCAATTCCAATTTTTTCTAACAAATCGATCTTTTCATTGATGGTGTTCAGTAATTTCAAATCAGATTTACCTTGCAACACCATTCTTGGATGCGGAAAAAAAGTAAGTACCGTACTTTCAAAGGTTCCATTATGCGTGTTTTGAGTCAGCTTTTTTAGAATGGCTGCGTGACCCAAATGGACTCCGTCAAAAGTACCTAGTGTTACTATGGTTTTTTTGTCAGAATGGAATTCGTTTATAGAATGAAAAATTTTCAAGTTGGTTTCCTAATTATTTTGGCTGCAAATTTAAGCTAATCTATTCGAAATTTCGTTTCAAAATCAATTCCTTTTGAGGTCAATAGCATACTATTGGTAAAAAAGAAATTCAAAACCGTATTTTTATAAATAAAATTCTAAATTTAGAATACCCATTTTAAATCAATAACCTAATTTTGACAAACACGAGTTGCCTAAATTTATGAAAAGACACCTTCTATTTGCACTACTTTTCTTTTCTTTTTCCCTGATACATTCCCAAAATGGATCTCCTTGGAAAAGGGTGGCAGCTAGCAGCAATTTGGCAACCTCACGATGGAATGAAAATGGTGCCTCAAAAAAGGAATTGCTTTTCGAATTGGATAAAGCAGTTGTTAAAAGTACTTTAGAACCTCTTCAAGAAGCCAATAATGCTTCGCAAGTTATGATTGAAATCCCCAACACAAAAGGGGAGTTCGAAAAATATGAAATTCACGAATTTTCTAATTTTGATGCGGAGTTACAAGCTCAATTTCCCTCTATTAAAGCCTATGTTGGTACAAGTTTATCAGACAAAACTGCTACGCTTTATTGCAGCTTTTCGCCCAAAGGAATACAAACCATGGTATTGCGTTCCGATAAACCGACAGAATTTATTGAGAAAATTTCCGGAAATCAAGAGATTTATACAGTATTTGATTCCAATGACAAGTCTAATGGGCTGGCTTTATATTGTGCCACGATGGACAAAACGCTCAACAAACCCTTGGGTAAGTTGACAACTGCAGCCACTTCAAATGGGGAGTCATACAAAACCTTACGTTTGGCAGTAGCCTGTACGGCAGAATACACTGCGTATTTTGGAGGAACATTTCAAGCACTAGAAGCCATAAATGCTACTTTAACCAGAGTAAACGGAATTTTCAACAGGGATTTATCACTGCACTTAAATTTAATTTCTCCCACTACGGCTTTATTGTATACTAATCCAGCTACCGATCCTTTTTCTCCAGCGAATAGTGGAGCTAATGGCAATTGGAATTTAGAATTGCAACGGGATTTAACTGCAAAAATTGGCAATGCTAATTACGATATTGGTCATTTATTTGGAGCTTCTGGTGGAGGGGGTAATGCAGGCTGTATTGGATGTGTGTGTCAAGATCCTGTATCTATAAATGATGTTGCCAAAGGCGGAGGATTTTCTTCACCAGCTGATGGCAAACCAGAAGGCGACACTTTTGATATTGATTTTGTAGCACATGAAATTGGGCACCAATTGGGAGCCAATCATACTTTTTCTCATGAGACAGAAGGAACAGGAGTTAATGTGGAACCCGGAGGAGGCTCTACAATTATGAGTTATGCAGGCGTGACGGATTATAATATTCAAAGTCATTCAGATGACTATTTTGCATATGTCAGCATTGATCAAATTCGTAAGAATCTTGCGTCTAAAAGCTGCCCTGTAAGTTCAATTATCCCCAAAGCAAAACACAAAGCGAATGCTGGAGAGGATTTTGTAATTCCCAAAAGCACCCCATTTGTATTAAAAGGATCTAGTTCGAATCCAAATGGAGCAGGATTAAGTTATTGTTGGGAACAAAATGATACGGCTACTACTAGTTTTGGAGATAATAGTATTGCATTTCCAACTAAAAAAGATGGACCACTCTTTAGGTCGTTCCCGCCAACAAATTCTCCCAATCGTTTTATGCCGGAGCTGGCAAAAGTTGTGACAAATAATCTGAACTCTTCATGGGAATCGGTTGCTGATGTGGCACGAACCATGCATTTTACAATAACGGTAAGAGATAATGGCGGTATTGGGTTGGCTCAAACCGATACCGATGCTATGACAGTAACCGTTGACGCGTCTAAGGGTCCGTTTGAAATTACTTCCCAAAACACGAGTAATTTGTCATGGAAACCGTTAAGCCTTGAAACGATTAATTGGGCTGTTAATACTACAGATCAATTGCCAGGATCAGCCAATGTCAATATTAAGTTGTCTATTGATGGCGGACTAACTTTTCCCATTTTCCTCAAATCAAATACACCCAATGACGGTTCAGAACGTATTTTTGTTCCCAATGGTATTTTGGGAAAAAATTGTCGCATTTTAATTGAACCTACAAATAATATTTTTTACGCTATTAATAAAGAGCCTTTTGCTATTGGGTATACTATTGAATCTAGTTGCGCTACCTATGCCTTTGAAACGCCTATCGTCATTCCAGAATCGGATTCTTATACAACCAAAACGATAATGGTACCTGCTAATTCCAGCCTAGTTTCGGATGTGAATGTAGATTTGAATTTTACCCATCGCTATTTGTCAGATGTCCAAATAGAGTTGGTTAACCCACAAGGAAAAACGGTGAAGTTATTTGAAAATGGATGCGGCGATACGAATGGAAGTTTGGTTTTAAAATATGACGATTTAGGAGGTGCAATAATTTGTGGGAAGCAAACAGTTCAAACTGTAGCCCCATTTGAACCTTTGTATCAATTTAACGAATTGAATTCCTCAGGAACTTGGACTTTACGGGTTAGGGATGCAATAGCTGGTGATGCAGGTATTATTAATTCGGCTACGATATCCATTTGTACCAAATCGTTTACTCCAATGGCGCTTAGTCCGATTGATTTAACCAAAGTGATGGTGTATCCAAATCCTAATCAAGGCGATTTTGTAGTGTTATTTTCTAGCCAATTTAATGCTGGAGTCACTATTATAGTCCACGATCTATTGGGCAAAAAAATATTTGAAAACGGATTTCCAAGCGCGCCGTTATTTAATGAAGCCATTCATTTGGAATCGGTTCAAGCGGGAATCTATTTGTTGACCGTAATCGATGGGCCAACTACTACCGTTAAAAAAATAATAATAAAGTAAGGAGTCTGCAATTCTACTTGCCGTTATAAGAGGTCATTGTGTTTTCTAATCCAGCAGTTCCAAACGATTTGATGATTTCCGAAGCTAATTCCAAACGTTCTGGTAGTTTTGATTTTTCTTCTTCGTCCCAATCCCCCAATACATAATCGACTTGTTGTCCTTTTTTGAATTGGTCACTAATTCCAAAACGGAATCGCGTATAGTTTTGGGTATTTAAAATCAAATTAATATTCTTAAGGCCGTTATGTCCGCCGTCACTTCCTTTAGGTTTGATGCGAATAGTGCCAAAACTCAAATTCAAATCATCAGTGATTACTAATATGTTTTCTAAAGGAATATTCTCTTTGTCCATCCAAAACTTCACCGCTTTCCCACTTAAATTCATATAGGTATTCGGTTTTAGCAAAAAGAATGTACGGCCTTTGAATTTGTATTCGGCTAAAGCGCCTAATTTTACTGTTTCAAAAGAGAGGTTTTCTTTTTTGGCTAAAAAATCCAAAACTTTAAATCCAATATTGTGACGGGTATTGACATATTCAGCTCCAATGTTGCCTAGTCCTACAATTAAAAATTTATTACTCACGCTTTTCATATTGTTTTTTTGGTGTTCGTGAACCTCCGGTTTCATTGTATCAGTATCACTTGCTGTTTTATTTGTTGCAAATAATTGAATTATCCATTGTATCATGTTGCAAAAATAAACTTATTTAAAAGAATCATCCAAAAAAAAAGCACCAGTTGAAGAACTGATGCTTTTTCGTATGATTGAAAAAAAATTATTTTTTTCCTTTTGGTGCTTTTGCCGCTTTTGCTGCTTCTTGAGCCGCTTTCATAGCCGCACGAGAAATTCTTACTTGACAAACCACCGTGTTGTCTGGGTGCATTAATTTGTATTTGTCAGAAACTAATTTCGTAACATACAATTTGTTACCCATTTCAAGTGGAGTGATGTCTGCTTCAACAAAATCTGGAAGATTTGATGGCAACGCTTTCACTTTTAATTTACGAGTGTTCAAACGAAGAACTCCTCCTGCAAGTACACCTTTAGAAGTACCAACAATTTTCACAGGAACTTCCATAGTAATTTCTTTGTTGTCAAACAACTGGAAGAAGTCGATGTGTAAAATTTTGTCACTTACTGGGTGAACTTGAATGTCTTGCAAAATAGCATTAAATGATTTTCCATTACCCAAATCAATCACAACAGTGTGTGCGTTTGGAGTGTAAATCAAGTTTTTGAATGCTTTTTCTTCTGCTGAGAAATGTACTGCTTGATCTCCTCCGTATAACACGCAAGGAACCGCTCCAGCATTACGTAAGGCTTTAGTAGCTACTTTGCCCACGCTTTCTCTTTCTGATCCTTTAATTGTAATTGATTTCATTGTAAAAAATATAGTTATTAAAAATATTACATAATAAACTTTCCACTAATGGAATTGTTGTGGTGCACCATGTGCATAACTTCTGCGAAAAGAGGTGCACAACTCAACACTCTTATCTTGTCCGATTTTTTCTTTAACGGAATAGAATCGGTAACTATTAATTCACTCAATTTTGAGTTTTCAATTTTTTCGTAAGCTTCACCAGATAAGATAGGGTGTGTACAAATAGCTCTTACGCTCAAGGCCCCTTTTTCTATCATCAAATCGGCAGCTTTTGCCAATGTTCCTCCAGTATCGATCATATCGTCTACTAGGATTACATTTTTTCCTTTCACCTCACCAATCAACTCCATAGTGTCAATTACATTGGCCACTTTTCTTTGTTTGTAACAAACCACAACGTCTGATTCTAAAAATTTAGAATACGCATAGGCTCTTTTTGAACCTCCCATATCAGGAGACGCAATAGTTAAATTTTCCAAACCTAAACTTTTTACATACGGTAAAAAGATGGTAGAAGCAAAAAGGTGATCTACTGGTTTTTCGAAAAAACCTTGGATTTGATCTGCGTGCAAATCCATAGTCATTACTCTTGTTGCTCCAGCGGCATCCAATAAGTTGGCTACTAATTTAGCTCCAATTGGTACTCTTGGTTTGTCTTTTCTGTCTTGTCTTGCCCAACCGAAGTAAGGAATAACAGCAGTAATATGTCTAGCTGATGCACGTTTAGCCGCATCAATCATTAATAATAATTCCATCAAGTTGTCCGCACTTGGAAAGGTCGAACATACAATAAAAACGCGTAATCCTCGAATAGACTCTTCAAAAGAAGGCTGGAATTCACCATCACTATAGGTTGAGGTAATTACTTTTCCTAGTGGAACGCCATATGCTTGCGCAATTTGTTCTGCTAGGTATACACTTTTTGAACATGCAAAAATTTTAGCTTCTGGTTCTTGGTGTGACATTCGTATCGTTTATTAGTCCGTAACGCTTGATTTAGTTGGGCTATTAATTTTTGTCAATAGCATCACTACTTTATACGCCTCGGTTGTAGTTAGTTAGTTGGCTGTGTTTTAACGAGCTGCAAATTTATAAAATTTATCCAACTCTGAAAGGAAAAAATTAAGTATTTTTTGTAGCACGTTTAATTTTATTTTTTACATTTGCACCGTGTTAAAGGAATCGAGGCTTGATTTTATATTAAACTCCTCTTTTATTGCGTTAAAATAACTGTTGTTATTTTATGTCTGCTAAGCCCGGATGGCGGAATTGGTAGACGCGCTGGTCTCAAACACCTGTGGGAAACCGTGCCGGTTCGACTCCGGCTCCGGGTACAAAAGCCTCTTCGAAAGAAGAGGCTTTTTTTGTTTTTCATCACTTCCTAAAACATACTTCTTCTGATTTATTTTGTGATTTTATTTCTTTTTCAGTCACTAAATAATCGTACATTTGTTTAGTGTTTTTATAAAACAATTAAACAAAAATTTTAATACTACAACTGACCTTTTTGAAAAAACAGTCCATACATATTGTTTGGTTCAAACGCGACTTTCGTTTGGTGGATAATGAAGCTTTGTTTCATGCTCATCAATCAGGAGTGCCACTGTTGTTGATTTGTTTTTTTGAGCCGTCCGTTATGGATTATGCTGATTCCGATGTACGTCATTGGCGGTTTGTTTACGAATCAATTCAAGATTTGAATAAAAAATTAGCGCCGTTTAATACTAACATCTATTTTTTTCACGACGAAGTTAAAACGGTTTTTTCCAAATTAATTAATGAGTATGAGATCAAGTCTGTTTTTTCGCATCAAGAAATTGGTAATAAAGTGACCTATGATCGCGATGTAGAAATTAAAGCATTTTTTGATTCCAATGACATTACATGGAAAGAATTTCAACTACATGGAGTCATTCGTAAATTAAAATCAAGACAAAATTGGGACCAACGCTGGGAGCAGGTCATGCGGGATACTCCTAAAATAATTAAAGAATCTGATTTAAAAACGATTGTGTTGAATGCGGATTTTTATGACAAATTAAAAGGCGAGAATTTGTCTGCTGACATCACCACTCCAAATCCCAATTTTCAGCGAGGTGGCGAATATTGGGCCTGGCGCTATTTGGATAGTTTTGTCAAAGAGCGCTATGTGAATTACAGCAAACACATTTCGAAACCCGCTTTGAGTAGAAAAGGATGTAGTCGTTTGTCGCCGTATTTAACGTATGGGAATATTAGTATGCGTATGATTTATCAATATACGAATCAGCATTACGAAGCGTCTACAAACAAACGTGCCATTTTAAATTTCGTATCGCGTTTGCATTGGCATTGCCATTTTATGCAAAAATTTGAGGATGAATGCGAAATGGAATTTGAAAATGCCAATCGTGCCTATGATACTTTGGTCAAACCAAAAAACGAAACCTACATCAAAGCTTGGCAAGAAGGAAAAACAGGTGTGCCAATAGTCGATGCCTGTATGCGGTGTTTGGTTGCTACTGGTTATATCAACTTTAGAATGCGCGCCATGGTCGTATCGTTTTTTACTTTTAATTTATGGCAAGATTGGCGCGAATTGCATTTCTTGGCAAGGCAGTTTTTAGATTACGAACCCGGGATACATTATCCGCAAATTCAAATGCAATCAGGGACAACGGGAATCAATACAATTCGAATTTATAGTCCAATTAAAAACTCTGAAGAGCATGATCCAGAAGGGGTTTTTATCAAACAATGGTTGCCTGAGTTAAAAGAAGTGCCTTTACATTTGCTTCATGAACCTTGGAAAATGAACGAAATGGAACAGCAGTTTTATAATTGTGTTATTGGTAACGATTATCCTGCGCCTATAGTAAACATTGAAGAAACTAGGAAGTATGCCAGTGATATCGTTTGGAGCTTTCGAAAAAAAGACGAAGTTAAATTAGAAGGAAAACGAATTTTGCAAAAGCACGTGAGTAATCTCAATAAACCTAAAAATGCGAGGAGTAAAAAAGCAAAACCTACCGACTAAAATGTGTGTGGTTTGCCAAAAACCATTCACTTGGCGGAAAAAATGGGAAAAAGTTTGGGAGGAAGTAAAATACTGTAGTGATAGATGCAGGAATGAAAGATTGAAAAATTGAATGATTTAAAGATTAAAAAAATGCAAATCTTTAAATTTTTAAATCCTTTAATCTTTAAATAAAAAAATAAAATGTTAAAAATCTTACGATTAGTTCTGGGAGATCAATTAAACAGCCATCATTCTTGGTTCAAAACGGTTGATGATTCGGTGACCTATGTCATGATGGAAATTCGAACAGAAACCGATTATGCCACACACCATATCCAAAAAGTAGTTGGGTTTTTCTCGGCAATGCAAGAATTTGCAACGGAATTGCAATTGCAAAAGCACCAAGTTATTTATTTGCATTTGAATGATGCCAATAACTTACAATCGTTCGAAAAAAACATTCCGTTTTTAATTGAAAAAGAAGCGTTCACACATTTTGAATACCAATTTCCTGATGAATACCGACTAGACGAACAGCTGAAAAAGTTATGTCAATCGCTTTCCATTACTTCATCAGTTTGCGATTCGGAGCATTTTATAAGTTCGAGAAATGAATTAGGTGACTTTTTTAAAGGTAAAAAAACCTTTTTAATGGAAAGCTTTTATCATATGATGCGAAAAAAGCACTATATTTTAATGGAAGGCGATAAGCCGCTGACTGGAAAATGGAATTACGATGGAGAAAACCGAAAAAAATTACCCAAAGACCACAAACCCACTTCGCCTTTGGTTTTCCAAAATGATGTGACAAAAATTGTTTCTGAGATTCAAAAAACAGATATCAAAACCATCGGAAATATTGATGCTGAAAATTTTGTTTGGCCTGTAAATAGAAAACAATCGCTAGCATTACTCGATTTTTTTGTAACAGAATGTTTGGCCCTTTTTGGGAGTTACCAAGATGCCATGACGCCAAACGAATGGTCTTTGTATCACGCCCGGCTTTCGTTTTCTATGAATGTGAAACTAATTTCGCCTTTGGAAGTGATAAACCGAGCCATATTAGAATGGGAAAATAACCCAGAGAAAATAGCCTACCACCAGTTGGAGGGATTTGTAAGGCAAATTATTGGCTGGCGCGAATACATGCGCGGAATTTATTGGAACAAAATGCCTGAATACGCCACGATGAATTATTTCAATCACGAAAACCAACTTCCAGAATGGTTTTGGACAGGCAAAACCAAAATGAATTGCTTGAAAGACGCCATCAACCAATCGTTGAATTATGCGTATGCACATCACATTCAGCGATTGATGGTAACTGGTAATTTTGCACTTTTGGCGGGAATTCACCCAGACGAAGTTGATGCCTGGTATTTAGGAATCTATATTGATGCGATTGAATGGGTAGAAATTACCAATACAAGAGGTATGAGTCAGTTTGCTGACGGAGGAATTGTAGGAACCAAACCCTATGTAAGTTCGGCGGCTTACATTGACAAAATGAGTCATTATTGTGGAAGTTGTTTTTATAAAAAGGCAGTAAAAACCGGAGATAAAGCTTGCCCTTTCAATAGTTTGTATTGGAATTTTTATGATAAAAATGAAGATAAATTAGGTAAAAATCCCCGAATTGGAATGATGTATAATGTATGGCGGAAAATGAAACCGGATGACAAAGTTGCTTTATTAGAACAAGCGGATTACTATTTGAAAAATATCAATAATTTATGATTAAGAATGCACTAGTTTGGTTCAAAACCGACTTACGAATTGAGGATAACGAAACGCTTTTAAAAGCAATTGCACAAAGTGAGAAGATAATTCCTGTCTATTGTTTTGACGAAGCCCATTTTGAAACTACTCCTTACGGATTTAAAAAAACAGGTCCTTTTAGAGCGCAATTTTTATTGGAATCCCTTCAAGATTTGGATTCCAAATTAAGAACTTTAGGTTCTGGTTTGCGCATTGTGATGGGGAAACCAGAAGTAGAAATTCCGAAGTTGGTTCAGGAATACAAAGTGCAAAAAGTATTCGCCAAGCGCGAAGTAGCATTTGAAGAAATTCAGATTGAAAAAAAAGTACAAAGTGAATTATTCAAAGTTAGATGTGAATTAGACCGATTTAGTACAAGCACCTTATATCGTGCTGAGGATTTGCCTTTTTCCATCAAGGATATTCCGGATGTGTTTACCAATTTTAGAAAAAAAACTGAAAAAGAATCGGAAATTAGAAAACCATTTCTTGCACCAACTAAAATAAATTCACCTGAAATTCTAACATTGGAATTACCCATATTAGAAGCCTTAGGTTTGACTAAAACTACTATTGATTCTCGCGCTGTCCTTCAATTTAAAGGAGGAGAAAGCGAAGCGATGCAACGATTGAACCACTATTTTTTTGAGACCCAATGTTTGTCAACCTATAAAGAAACGCGCAACGGAATGGTAAGTGCCAATTATTCGTCCAAGTTTTCACCATGGTTGGCTTTGGGCTGTATCTCTCCAAGATTTATTTATGCTGAAATTAAAAAATACGAAAAGCAATTTGGCGCCAATGATTCGACCTATTGGTTGGTTTTTGAATTACTTTGGCGCGATTTTTTTCGATTTATGTTTAAAAAATACCAAACGAAATTTTTCTTGTACGAAGGAATAAAAACGGAAAAAGTGAATTCGAAATCCTTAAATGAAAAGTTGCTTTCGCAATGGATCAATGGCACCACGCCTTCTGATTTTATCAATGCCAATATGCTTGAATTACAACAAACGGGATTCATGAGTAATCGGGGACGACAAAATGTAGCCAGTTATTTTTGCAACGAATTGAATATGGATTGGCGTATTGGTGCAGCCTATTTTGAGGAGCAATTAATCGATTATGATGTGAGCAGTAATTGGGGTAATTGGGCCTATTTAGCTGGGGTTGGGAATGACCCAAGAGGGCATCGCTATTTCAATATTGAGAAACAATCGAATGATTATGATAAAAAGAAATCGTTTAGAAAGTTGTGGTTAACCGAATAAATTATTCAGTTGCTGTTTCTAGAACCACCCATTTTTTATCACTATTCAATTTAAACGAACCAATAAATTCTTTATTCCATTCGTTAGGGGCAATTAATGATAAAAACTCAATACCATCGTCACCCAAATACATATGATAGGTTTCGCCAATTACGGGTTCAAAAGCAAATTTAGCGTTGTACACTAATTCATTCCATTTGTAATCGTCCATCAATTTTTGGTAAGCCGATTGCAATTCTTGGAATTTGTTTTCAAATTCTTTGTTGACACTGTGAATCCCACGCGATTTCCAAGCCACAACATCATCCGCTTTAATAACAGGCGCTCCTACAGAAGTTGCATAAGGCAATAAACTAGCGTTGTATCCTTGTTCTTCAGTATATACAATATTGTCTGGTTTTTTATCGCTCATGTTTTTTGACGGTGTTTTTTTTAGTCGTTTTTAACGTTTCAAATTTACAATAAATTGTATTTTAAATTAGTCACTTTGGTATAAATAATCTGTATTTATATAGAATTTCTTATAATGATTCGACTTGGGTTTTCAATTTGTGTTTTAGAATTTTTTAGAATCATTTCTGCAAGTGTTTTACCCATAGTTTCAAAGTCAGTTGAGATTGTGGTAATACCATTTTCTACTAATTTTTTCAATGGAGTTTCGTTGTAGGAAATGATACCATAATCAACACCTAATTGTAGTTTTTGCCTTTTTGCTTGCTCAATCACTTGTACAAGATCTCGGTCACTTGGAATAATATAAACACAGTTTTGTATGACATTTATGTCGGTAAAATCGGCTATAATTTCATGGTTAAAATTGAAATCATGACAGAATCTTTCAAAACCAATTTTTAGTCCAATTGGTTCGCGAAAACCGGGGAAAATTAGTGTCAATTTAGAATATTTCTGGAGGTGTTGTTTCCCTTTTGCCAGACCATCATAAATGTCTTTGACAAAGTTTTGATAAACTGCAGGAAATTGTAAAAGATCGGGATTGGTTTGGTCTAAAATAAATACGTCTTTGTGGGGAAGTGTTTTTATACTTTCTGTTGCTTCAATTAAATTGGTGGGCATTATAATGTATTTATTATAATTTCCTTTACTTTCTTGAATTAATTTTTTAAACTGATTGGTATTAAAATGATGAAAATACAAGTCAATTTCTGCTTCAGATCCAATTGTTTTTAGAATTGAATTGTATAAATCTTCTTTAAAAATATTCAATTCATCAAAGAGTAAGAAGAAGCGTTTCTTGGGTTTTATTTCGGTACTTTTTACATAATATCCTTTGCCTAAAATAGCATAAATTACGCCTCGTTTTTTTAACTCATCATAGGCTTGAAGCACAGTATCTCTTGAAATGTTGTGCGTTAGAACTACTTTGTTTATTGAGGGTAATTTTTCGTTAAGTTGCAGTACTTTCTGCTCAATCGCTTTTTCAATAGATTGAATAATTTGTGTGTATTTAGGGATGCCGTTATTGTTTTTTAAGGTAATCAAGTTGGTTTATTTTTTTTGCAAGTTACAAAAAACTGGTAGGTACCGGTATGGTAATATGAAAATTGATTCTATTTTTGAAATTCATCTCGCATAGCTACTTCAATGAAATTAAATGTAAACACAGATCCAAAGCCATTCTCTCAATTGTTTGGAATTTTAGCAGATGGCAGTCAAGTACTCGCCTACGAAATTTCAAATTCCAATGGGATGACTCTCAAAGTCATGGACTATGGAGCGACTGTAATTGCATTGAAAAAAACCTTAAAAAATGGAAAGGTAGTTGACGTTGTCTTAGGTTTCGATTCATTGTCTGATTATGTGGATTCCTATTCGCTTCCAAGCGCACCCTATTTTGGAGCCACAGTAGGGCGCTTTGCAGGACGTATTGCAAATGCCACTTTTGATTTAAATGGGAAATCAATTGTACTCCATCAAAATAATAATAGAAACGCCTTACATGGAGGAATAGAAGGTTTTAGTCAAAAACGATGGCGATTAGAGCAATTGAAAACGGATCAAAACCCTTCGGTCAGTTTCAGTTACACTAGTCCCGCTGGTGAAGAACAATACCCTGGCGAATTAAAAGTTAGTATTACTTACACGCTAACCGAAGAAAATGAATTAGAAATTGAGTACAAAGCGTTCACTAATGAAGCAACAATTGTCAATCTAACCCATCACAGCTATTTTAATTTAGAGGGCCAACACAGCAGTGTTTTTGAACACGAACTCCAAATTAATGCCGCTGAAGTTTTAGCCACAAAAGCTATGATTCCGACGGGAGAATTGCTTCCAGTTCACGGCACCGAATGGGATTACACTAACATAAAACCATGTCCTGAAGCAATTGACACTACCTTTGCTGTGAATACAAAAGAGACTTTGGTCGCCACTCTTTTGTGTAAAGAAAACAGTTTAAAAATGGAAGTATTTACGAATCAACCTGGTTTGCATGTCTATGTTGGAGGTAACTGTTTTAATCAAATCAAAGGGAAAGAAAATGCCTCCTACCATTCCCAAAGTGGGATTTGTTTTGAAACTCAAAATTTCCCAGACGCACCCAATCATCCAAATTTCCCGTCGGTAATACTATTGCCAGGCGACATTTATTTTCATAAAACCATTTATAAATTTCAATCCATTTAAGATGAAAAAAAATATATTCATTTTGTTTTCAGCCGTGATGCTTTTGGCTTGTTTTTCGTGTAGTTCGCAAACCGAAATAGCCCCAAAACCAGTTGAACCCATTACATCAATGCCAACTACTTTTGTAAAAGGAGCCGATGTGGGTTGGTTGCCCCAAATGGAAGCTACGGGTTATCGATTTTTGGATCAAGATGGCAAAGTAAAGGATGCGTTACAATTATTAAAAGACAGGGGAATGAATACGGTTCGCCTTCGCGTATGGGTCAATCCTTCCAATCATAAAATTGACGGACATTGTAGCAAAGAGGAAACAGTTACTATGGCAGTTCGCGCTCAAAAATTAGGAATGCGTGTGATGATTAATTTTCATTACAGCGATTCTTGGGCTGATCCCGCTAAGCAAAACAAACCTTTGGCTTGGGCCAATCATACCGTAGCCCAATTGAAGCAAGACGTTTATAACCACACCTTTGATGTCATTTCAGCTTTGAAACAGGCGGGGGTTACTCCGGAATGGGTTCAAGTGGGTAACGAAATTCCTGGAGGAATGTTATGGCCGGAGGGGAGTACTACTAATTGGAGTCAGTTAGCGCAATTCTTAAATAGTGGATATGATGCGGTTAAGGCTGTTGATTCGAAAATTAAAGTGGTCGTTCATGTTGACGAAGGAAATAACAATGCCAAATTCAGATGGTTTTTTGATGCTGCCACTGCGCAAAATGTCAAATACGATATCATCGGATTGTCCTATTATCCGTATTGGATTCAAAAAGATTATACACAAACGATCGCCGATTTGTCTACGAATATGAATGATATGGTAGCTCGATACAACAAAGATGTCATGGTGGTTGAAGTGGGAGGTGAGTATGACAAAGTACAGAACACCTACGACATGCTTCGCGCCACCATTCAAGCAGTTAAAAATGTTCCTAACAATAGAGGATTAGGGGTCATGTATTGGGAGCCACAAGGAGAAAAAACCTGGAGTGGTTATTCCTTAAGTGCTTGGCAAGCTGACGGCAAACCTTCTCCTGCTTTGGATGCGTTTAAATAAAGTACGATTTATATAAATAAAATTGGAATGCAACATGCCCTAAAGGGAATACTATGAATACACCATTAATTCAATCCACAACGGATTTTTTCGAAAAGTCTTTTGGCAGCAGCCCGCAAAAAATCGTTTTGTCACCTGGACGAATCAATATCATTGGAGAACACATTGATTATAATGATGGTTTTGTTTTACCCGCCGCGATTGATAAAGTAATTTGCTTTGCTTTTGAAAAAACTAATTCGGATACATCAACAATTGTTGCCATTGATTTGGACGAAAGCTTTGAAATTAACGTGGAAAATCCAGTTACTTTAAATGAGATTATTTGGACCAATTATTTCAGAGGGGTACTGCAACAAATCCAAAATAAAGGATTAATCATTGGTAATTTCAATTGTGTTTTTAGCAGTACCATTCCTATTGGTTCAGGCTTGTCATCTTCAGCAGCTTTAGAATGTGGTTTTTTATATGGGTTGAACGAACTATTTCATCTCAATATCACACCCGTTGATTTAACGCTAATGGGTCAAAGTGCCGAGCATTGGGTAGGTATCAATTGTGGAATTATGGATCAATTTGCTAGTGTAATGGGGAAAGAAAACCAGGTCATTAAAATAGATTGTCGCACCTTAGAATACGAATACCACAAAGCTGATTTTAGTGATTATTCATTAGTGTTGTTTGATAGTAATGTCAAGCATTCGCTTTTCACTTCAGCCTACAATCAACGGCGTCAAGAATGCGAACAAGGGTTAGCAATTTTGAACACTCATTTTCCAGAAGTGAAGAGTTTTAGAGACGCTACAGAAGTGCAGTTATTGAGTATACAAGATACCATGTCTGAAGACGTTTTCAAACGAAGTCATTATGTTATCAAAGAAATAAAACGGGTAACTTTAGCATGTGAGGCATTGGATCGATGCGATATTTTGACTTTGGGTCAGTTGCTGTTTGACACTCACGAAGGGCTTTCTAAAGAATACGAAGTAAGCTGTGCTGAGCTTGACATGATAGTCGACACACTCAAACAAGACCCCGCTGTGATAGGTTCCAGAATGATGGGAGGCGGTTTTGGAGGTTGCACCATCAACTTAATTAAAAAAGGAGAAGAAGACGCAATCAAAACAAAGTTGACTCAATTGTATCAAGCTACTTTTGGCATCGAATTAAAAACCTACGAGGTTAAAATTTCAAACGGCACCTCTCTTTACAATCCAGTATAAATGAAAAATTTCGATAGTAACGAAGACCCTCACAGACGCTATAATCCCTTAATTAACGAATGGGTTTTGGTTTCGCCTCACCGTTCGAAGCGACCTTGGCAAGGGCAAAATGAAAAAATAGTTGCCGATACTTTACCACAATACGACCCAACTTGTTATTTGTGTCCGGGCAATGTGCGTGCCAATGGAATGCACAATCCCGATTATAAAGACCCTTTTGTTTTTGATAATGATTTTGCTGCTTTAAAGCAGGAAGAAATTTTTTTCGATTCCAATCAGGAAGCGACATTTTTTAAGCTACTACCTGAAAGAGGAATTTCGAGAGTGGTTTGCTTTTCGCCCAATCATAACGAGACCTTACCAGAAATGTCGGCTGAATCCATTGAAAATATTGTTCGAACTTGGCAACAAGAATATACCGATTTAGGAAACATAGATTACATTAACTACGTTCAAATTTTTGAAAATAAAGGAAGTGTGATGGGATGTAGTAACCCACATCCGCATGGGCAAATTTGGGCACAATCGTCTTTACCCACACAAGTAGAGAAAACGCAAAATAATCTTAAAGCCTATTTTGACCAACACCAACATACTCTTTTACACGATTATATTCAGGAAGAATTACAAAAAGAAGAACGCATTGTTATTAAAAATGATCACTTTGTAGCGTTGGTTCCGTTTTGGGCTATTTGGCCTTTTGAAACAATGATTGTAAGTAAACGTGCGGTTTCCAAAATCACTGATTTTTCTGCTGATGAGGTTCGCGATTTTGCCTCTATTTTAAAACAACTGACTACTAAATACGACAACCTGTTTGAAACTTCGTTCCCCTATTCGTCAGGGATTCATCAAGCGCCTACCGATGGAGATGCGCATCCTGAATGGCATTTCCATATGCATTTTTATCCGCCTTTATTACGCTCGGCAACCGTTAAGAAATTCATGGTAGGCTATGAAATGATGGGCGAATCACAACGAGACATAACACCTGAGAGAAGCACAGCAATGCTAAGAGAACTATCAGAGGTGCATTATAAGTTGAGATAATTTACGATATACGAAAATTGGATTTACAAACAAAAAACAATACAATCCAACCAAGTTTACACCAAAACCACTATATTTATTTCCGCTATTTAACCAATAAAAACTATGAACCAAAACAGTCTTGAATTAACAGATTACATTGTCTTTATCATCTACTTTTCAGTAGTATCTATATATGGATACACCATTTACCGCAAACGCGAAAAAAATGAAAACGATGCGAAAGCCTACTTTTTAGCCGAAGGAAAATTAACCTGGTGGGCTATTGGTGCCTCTTTAATTGCCTCAAATATTTCGGCCGAACAATTCATCGGGATGAGTGGTGAAGGCTTCTTTTTAGGAATTGCCGTGGCCGCTTACGAATGGATTGCAGCAATTACTCTTCTTATCGTTGCCATTTGGTTCATACCAGTCTATTTGAAGAATAAAATTTACACCATGCCTCAGTTTTTAACAACGCGTTACAACGAATCGACAGCTTTGATTATGGCAGTATTTTGGTTGTTTTTATATGTTTTTGTGAACTTGACTTCCATTTTATATTTAGGAGCTGTAGCAATTAATGGTTTGGCCGGAGGTCAATACCTTCATGTTATCATGATAGGCTTGGCTTTCTTTGCCTTAGTAATTTCGCTTGGTGGAATGAAAGTAGTAGCTTATACGGATGTGATTCAGGTAGCAGTTTTATTGATTGGCGGATTAGTGACGTCCTATATCGCTTTGACAACGGTAAGTCATTACTTTGGTTTTGGCCACGATGCGATCGCTGGTTTCCAAGTGTTGATGGAACAAGCCCCCGAGCATTTCAAAATGATCATGCCTGAACCAACAGCTGCTTCGACTCAAGAAGAGATCAATAAATACTTGACTATTCCCGGATTAATGGCTTATTTGGCTGGTATTTGGATTATTAATTTGAATTACTGGGGTTGTAACCAATACATTACTCAACGTGCTTTAGGTGCCGATTTAGACACGGCGCGTTCTGGAATTTTATTTGCGGGGTTCATTAAATTGTTCATGCCGTTGATTGTTATTTTACCCGGAATTGCGGCCTATGTATTACATGAAAGCGGTCATTTACCTCAATTGGTTGGCGGAAAAGACGGCGCTTATTCGGCTATTTTGACCTTCTTACCTACCGGTTTAAAAGGGCTTTCAGTGGCGGCTTTGACCGCAGCTATCGTAGCTTCATTGGCAGGAAAAGTCAACAGTATTTCTACAATTTATACTTTGGATATCCATAAAAAATACATCCAAAAAGATGCAACAGATACCAAACAAGTCAACGTTGGTAAATACGCTGTTTTTGCAGCCATGTTTTTAGCGGTACTATTTACTTGGAATGATACCTTAGGTATTGGCGGCGTAGGTGGATTTACCTACATTCAAAAATACACCGGTTTTATTAGCCCAGGAGTTTTTGCCATGTTCATTTTAGGAATGTTCTGGAAGAGAACAACGGGAGCTGCTGCTGTAGTGGGAGTACTAGCTGGATTTGCTTTGTCGGTGGTGTTTAATGAATTGGCTCCAGCTTGGTTTGGAAATGATACTTGGTTGTACACGGCTTACGCCAATGGCAAAGGCGGTTATGAAATACCTTTCTTAATCTGTATGGGCTTATCATTTATTTTTACGATGCTTCTGATGATCGTAGTGAGTTTGGCTGGACCTAAAGTAAATGAAAAAGCATTTGATCTAGACAAAACGATGTTCAAAATGAAACCACAAACCACCATTTTAATCGTAGCCTTAGTCTTGACTATTTTCGCACTGTATGTGAAGTTTTGGTAGTCACTATTAATTACAAATACAAAACTCCGTTGGTGGATCATTTGATTCTGTCAACGGAGTTTTAATTGTAATTTGTTTTATACTATTTGAATTAACTAGTAAATCATTATTATATTTCTATAAGTAGATTAGGGAGTAAAAGAATATCCTTTAAACGTTTGTCCTCCGAATTTTTACGTTCTAATACCAAACTTGATTCTGGCATATCAGTAATCAATGCTACTTTTGCTACTAAGTTATTAACCGCCAGTTCTCTTCTTTTTATAACAGCTGTTACGGTTTCTGTTTGCTTAGCATTTTCAAAGAGTTCATTTAGTGTATTCAATGAAACATATTCATTTGGATGTTCCAATATAAAGTACAGTATCTTTTTTTCGTTTTCTTCAAATGAAGTTATCTTTTTTTGTTTGAACTCAAATTCGTTTGTTTTTCTATTGAAGGTTATTTTAGTATTTGGACCCTTTTTAATTTTCTTTTTGTACAAGGTAATTAGTGCAACTAAAATTAAAAGTATGATTACACCTACAAGGCCATATTTTTTATAATTGATCCCTTCATAAGATAAAATAAAGGGCTCACTCCCTAAATATTTCCCCTTGATTTCTTCGATTGTCTTTTTTGAAAAATTAATTCTTCGTTTATTGTTTTCAAAGATGCCGTAAATACTATCATTTTTTGCCAACATTGCTTTAGGTACTATATGGTTGGAATAATCGTATTTATTAACCGTATTTTGTTCTAAATCTACTTCTAAAAGAATTTCATGAAATAGATACAATTTGTTTTTAATCTGAATCGAATTATATTCAGAGGATACTAATTTTGAATTATAAGTCCCTATTTTTTCCCATGTCATTGTAGGCAAATCTAATTTCCAAAGAAACGGCGCCACATCATTAACTTCCCTAATGTTTTTTTGGTCATTAGCAATACCACCAAAAACAAATAATTGATTGTTTTTTCTATAACTAAATACTTCGCAACATCTTGCTTCCGGAAATTCTTTGCCATAAGTTTGTTCTTGGTTCCATTCACCATTTTTAGAATCGTATCGAGTAATGATATTTTTGTAGGTAAAAAGACCGTATCCACCAAAAAAATGAATCTGATTGTTATAGATAAATGGAGTAGTGCCAAATTGGTTATTATGTAAATACGAATTATCTACTCTAACAATAGAATCATTTCTAAATTCTAAAACAGGTCCGCATCCTGAGTGAACTAAATATGTTTTTTTAGCTACATTTAAGGCAAGGTATTCGTTTAAATTCCCTGGAAATGGGGTCATTTTTAATTGAAATCGTTTTCCATTTTTATAGAAAAGGGAGTCGTTTATAAATACAATAGTTTTTTTGGATTTTGCTTCAATAAACAATGAGATACGATCGTTATAATTCCAGGTTTGACTATAAGCACTAAGCGATAATAGTAAAGTAATTAATAAAAATTGTATGTCTTTTGTTCTCATTTTTTGGGGATAAAAATAATTTGAAGGAAATTTAGCAATAATTATCTTACTTATAATTACAAATCTAAAGAAAATATAGTTTATAGTATTTTTAATCAGATAGATATTCATATATCAATGGGATATTTTTTTATATGAAAAACCTAATTTCAACATACATTATAATATAGTAAAAACCCGTCAAAAGTTCTCTTGACGGGTTTTTACTATATTAAGTGAATTGTATTTAACCTAATAAGTCTAATACTAATGATGGGAACAAACCAATGATAATATTCAAAGTAATTGCTGTAAAAGCTACTGCATAAATTAAGAAAGGTTTTCCAGTGCGTTCTTCGTTAGATTCTTTAGTGTACATGGCTAAGATCAATTTGAAATAATAGCCTACACTGATAATGGAGTTGATTACTGCAACAATAACTAGCGCTAAATAGCCATTTTCGATTGTTTGAGTAAACAAAACTAGTTTAGCAAAGAATCCCGCGAAAATTGGAATACCAGCCATAGAAAGTAACGAGGCAGTTAAAACCGCAGCTAAAAACGGATGGGTTTTTCCTAATCCGTGGAAGTTCGTGATGTCTTCGTTATGTTGGTTTTTACAAACGTATAAAATCACACTAAAAGCAGCTATCCCTGATAAAGCATATGCAGTCGTGTAATACAATAAACTACTTGCTGAAGTGGCTAAGTTTAATAACGTCATCAACATAAAACCTGCATGTGAAATTCCGGAGAAAGCCAACATACGTTTCACATTGGTTTGTTTTAATGCCATAATATTTCCAACCGTCATTGATGCCATAGCAATAGCGACAATCACTATTTTATAGGTTTCCGATATGTCGGCATTCATTACAGACAATAATTTGTATAGAGTAGCCATAGCCACCACTTTAGCCAAAGTACTCATCAAAGCAGTGGTTAAAGCAGGTGAACCTTCGTACACATCCGGCGCCCAGAAATGGAAAGGTACCGCTGCTATTTTGAATAACATTCCCACAGTCAATAAAGCAATTCCAATTGGAAACCAAACTGGCAATTCTGCTGATTGAGATAATTCGCTAATTTCAGTCACATCAAAACTTCCCATAGCGCCGTAAACCAAACAAATTCCGAATAATAAAATTCCGGAAGCAAATGAGCCCATCAAGAAATATTTCATTCCGGCTTCGTTACTTTTTAAATTCAATCGGTCGCTAGCAGCTAAAACATATAATGAAATAGAAAGTACTTCAATACCTAAGAAAAACATCGCTAAGTTTCCAAAAGAAACCATGGCTACTGCTCCTGATAGTAAAAACACCTTGATGGCAATAAAATCAGATATTTTGTTTTGATGATTTTCGTAAAAATTATATCCTAGTGCTACTAAAAAAATAGTCAGTACAATAAATAAAGAAGAAAAAGCAGTAGAGTATTTACTTACCACAATCATATTCCCATAGTAACTTTCAGTCGAACCAAATTCAGAGATATTCAATCCCAATACGGCCAATAATCCAATAATGGTAAAAGGCACAATGGCTTTTCTTAGATTTAGAATTTCAAATACAAGGCATAAAACACCTAATCCTATTATAGCTATTAATGTATTCATTTTGTAGTGGACTTATTTGATTCTATTAATTTGATTTAAAATTCCTTCGATACTTGGCGCAATCAATTGGATGATTGGTTTTGGATACAATCCAAAGAAAAACAATACAGCAATAATTACCACCAAAACAATTCCTTCGTGAATCGTTACATCAGCAAAGGGTTTAGCATTGGTTTCTCCTAGCATTACTGATTGGTACATTTTTAACATATAGTAGGCACCTAAAATGATAGTAGTTCCTCCTAAAATTGCAAATATCATATTCACTTGAGACAAACTATACAAAACAGTAAATTCGCCAATGAAGTTAAAAGTAGTTGGCAACGCAACCGATGCCAAAACGATAAGTAAAAACAATGAGGCAAACTTAGGTGCTTGAGAGCGTATGCCGCCCATATCAGCGATGACTCTAGTTTCGTATCTTCTGTAAATGATTTCAGCAATAAAGAACAAACCTACCACTACAAAACCGTGTGCTATCATTTGTAAAACCGCACCACTAATTCCGTCAGCAGTCATAGTGTAAGCTCCTGCTGCAATTAATCCAACGTGCGCTAATGAAGAGTAGGCTAAAAGTTTCTTCAAATCTTTTTGTCTCAAAGCCACAATAGAACCATAGATCACTCCAGCAATTCCAAGAACAAGCATAATAGTTATATGACCTTTTGATGCCCATGGAACAATTGGCAATTGCCAACGAATCACACTATACAATCCCATTTTTAACATGATACCAGACAACAACATAGTTCCAACGGTAGGTGCTTTTTGATACACATTGGCTTGCCAAGTATGGAAAGGGATGATTGGAATTTTGATCGCATAGGCCAAGAAAAAACCAACAAATAACCAAACCTGTTCTGTTCCGCTTAAGTTCAATAGGTATAAATCGTCAATCAATAAACTACCTGCTTTTTGGTACAAATAGGCAAAACCTACTAACATGAATAATGAACCTGCCAAAGTATAGATGAAGAATTTCACCACTGCTTTTTTGCGTTCTTCTGAATCTCCATTCCCCCAAACAAGAGCAATAAAATAGATTGGCAATAAAGATAATTCCCAAAAAATGTAATACAATAATCCATCAGCAGCTAAGAAAGTTCCCGCCATAGCAAAAGCCATGAAAAGAATCAAAGCATAGAATGTTTTAGCATTTTGTACTTCGGTGCCAAAAGAGGAATAAATAATTATAGGAGTTAAAGCTGTAGTTAGCAATAGCATGGCTAAAGCCAAACCGTCTGCTTTTAAAGCAAAATAAACAGTTGGTTTTGAAATCCATTCTGTGATGAATCCGATATTTTCGCCCAAATTGTATTGGTTCAATAGTACGATGGAAGCGCCCAAGGAAACGAGTCCGAAAAGCAAGGCTACTTTAGATGCCAATTTGTCGCCTACAGAATAGGTTGATAGAGCACCAATTAATAGAATAAGTAATATAAAAGATACGTTCATAGTGTATATATTATTGAGCTAAAAATAAAAAGGAAATAATGGCACAAAGACCTAAAACAAAAGCAAAAAGGTATAATCCCACACTTCCGTTTTGTACTTTTTTCCCTTGAAGACTAATTGCATTGGTCGCTTTTCCAAATCCAAATACGAAAGCAGATAAGTTCGTTTCTATTTGATCTCTGAAGAAAGTAGCTAATTTGTTGATCGATTGAACAAACAAGAAGTTATAGATTTCGTCTAAGTAATATTTGTTATACAACACTTTGGCAAATCCAGTGATCGAAGCATCGTCTCCAGGAACTGTATTTTGTTTGTTGTATTTGGCATAAGCCAATCCGATTCCTACTAATCCACCTACAACGGCGATTGCCATTAATAGGTATTCTGTACTGCCTAAATGGTGTTCTGCTGAGGCTAATTTCGGTACAATTGGAATCAAATAATGATTCAACCAAGAATTACCCGGTAAGCTAATTAGACCACCAATTGTTGCCAAAATAGCCAATACAATCAATGGGAACGTAATCAAAGCTGGACTTTCGTGTAAGTGGTGTTTTTGTTCTTCAGTTCCTCTAAACTCATTAAAGAAAGTTAAGAACATCAAACGGAACATATAGAAAGCCGTCATGATTGATGCTACCGAAGCAATTACCCATAACGGAATGTTATGATGAAAAGCCGTTAACAAAATTTCGTCTTTGGAAAAGAATCCTGAAAAAACAGGTACTCCTGAAATTGCTAATGAAGAAACTAACATAGTAATAAACGTAATTGGCATCACCTTTTTCAAGCCACCCATCTTGCGCATGTCTTGTTCACCATGCAAAGCGTGGATAACTGAACCTGAACCCAGGAACAAACACGCTTTGAAAAACGCGTGTGTGATCACGTGGAAAACAGCTACTTCGTAAGCACCTAGACCTAATGCTAAAAACATCAAACCTAATTGCGAAACAGTAGAGTAGGCCAATACCTTTTTAATATCATTTTGTACCAAACCAATAGTAGCAGCAACTAAGGCTGTTATCGCTCCAATCACAGCAATGATACTTTGAACGTCTGGTGTTAAATCAAAAATAAAGTTCAAACGAGTAATCATAAAGATACCCGCAGTTACCATGGTTGCCGCGTGAATCAATGCCGACACTGGCGTTGGTCCTGCCATCGCATCAGGTAACCAAGTATATAATGGAATTTGTGCAGATTTTCCAGTAGCGCCAATAAACAAACATAAGGCAGCAGCAGAAAGCCAATACATATCAATATTAGTAGCTCCAGCAATAGCAGTTTTTAATGTAGCGTAGTCTAAAGTAGAGAACAAATGTCCTAAGATAAAGATTCCGATTAACAATCCTAAATCTCCAATTCGGTTCATGATGAAGGCTTTTTTAGCGGCATCATTGTAGTCTTGGTTTTTGTACCAAAATCCAATTAATAAATACGAACACAATCCAACACCTTCCCAACCAATGAATAATACTAATAAGTTGCTTCCTACTACTAACGTAATCATGAAGAAAACGAATAAGTTGAGGTAAGCAAAGAATTTGTGCATGTTCTCATCGTCGTGCATGTAGCTGATCGAATACAAGTGGATTAATGATCCAATTCCGGTTACAAAAAGCAACCACAATACTGACAATTGGTCTAACAAAAAGCCAAAGTCAATTTTGATATTACTTACATGAATCCAGTCAAAAAGAGTGATATTGAATCCTTTTGGTTCAGTAGATAATGCATTAAAGAAATAAATTGAAGTAGCAAAAGATACGGCTACCGAAAGTGTTCCGATGATTCCAGAAACAGTTTTTCCTAAACTTTTTCCAAAGAAAACATTGATTAAAAATCCCGCAAAAGGAGCAAGAACTAATAGTAAAGCTATATTGGTATTCATTTCCATTTATCCTTTTAAGTTTTTTAGGGTATCGATACTAATCGAACCTGAATTTTTAAATATCGATACTAAAATGGCTAATCCAACAGCCACTTCAGCAGCAGCAACAGCCATAGAGAAAAACACGAAAACCTGTCCTTGCGCATCTTGATGGTAGGTTGAAAAAGCAACAAACAATAAGTTTACGGCATTCAACATAATCTCAATGGACATAAAAACGATAATGGCATTACGTCTGTACAATACTCCGAATATTCCAATACAAAAAAGGATAACACTCAGGAAGATATAGTTTTCTATACCAATTTGATTTAAAATATTATTCATTTTATTTCTCTAGTTTTTCTTTCTTAGACAATAGAACTGTACCAATCATGGCTACTAACAATAAGATAGAAGCAAATTCAAAAGGAACCATATATTCGTTCAATAGGATTCTACCCAATACTTTAATGGATTGGTAATCTTCGCCAGTTGCAATATAGTCTCCGGCAATTGGTTTTGAATTGATGAAAATCGCAATCAAAATCAAGCATACCAAACAGAAAGAAACAATCGCTCCTAAACGGGTAATTCTTGGTTTGTGCACTTCATTTTCTTTATTCAAGTTCATCAACATGATGGTGAACAAGAACAAAATCATAATCGCTCCGGAGTAAACAATAATGTGAACAATGGCTAAGAATTGGGCATTCAATAATAGATAATGTCCGGCAACCGAGAAGAAACAAATTACTAAATATATAGCACTGTGAATTGGGTTTCGACTAAAAACGGTCAAAAATGCGGTTGATAATGTGATTGCGGCTAATACGCAAAAAAGGATAAGTAATACTGACATTAGTTCGCGTTTTTAAGTTGAGCATTTTGCATTGCCATTTCTAAAGGCATGACCAATTTGTCTTTTCCAAAAATAAAATCTTCTCTATCATAATTAGAAGGCACTAACTCTTTTGAAATAGTCAAATAAACCGCATCTTTCGGACAAGCTTCTTCACATAATCCACAGAAAATACAACGCAACATGTTGATCTCGTAGATTTCTGCATATTTTTCTTCTCTGTATAAATGTTTTTCGTCTGGTCTACGCTCTGCGGCTTTCATGGTAATAGCTTCCGCTGGACATGATAAAGCACACAATCCACAAGCAGTACAATTTTCACGACCTTGTTCGTCACGTTTTAGCATGTGACGCCCACGGTAAACTGGACTCATTTCGCGAACTTGTTCTGGATAATGAATCGTTGCTTTTTTAGTAAAAAAGTGTTGAATGGTAATCCACAATCCTTTGACAATTGCGATAAGATACATTTTTTCCAAAAAAGTCATCTCTTTGTTAGAGACCACTTTTTTTCTTCCCGATAAGGATATTGTTTCTATTGACATTTTTAATTTTTTTATTTCTTAAGCTAATTGAATTAGCATCTCTACAATTGATATAGTTTAGAATCCTAAATAAGCTGCGATGTCGGCTCTTAAAATTACAATTCCAGTAATCATGATATTAATTATGGAAAGCGGAATTAAAATTCTCCATCCCAAATGCATTAATTGATCGTATCTGAATCTTGGAATCGTCCAACGTACCCACATGTAGAAAAAGATAAATCCACATATTTTTACAAATAATACTCCAATTCCAATGATGTTTCCAATGTTTACTCCAACGTTTTCTACTACCCAACTCATTCCTGGATAATTGTAACCTCCAAAGAATAAAATCGCTAAAATGGTTGATGAGATGAACATGTTCGCATATTCAGCAAACAAATAGAATCCCATTTTCATCGAAGAATATTCAGTGTGGTACCCACCAATTAATTCACTTTCGCATTCCGCTAAGTCAAATGGTGTTCTGTTGGTTTCGGCAAATGCACAAATCAAGAAGATTAAAAACGAAACCGGTTGGTAAAATACGTTCCAGTTCATTCCAGCTTGTTGAGCCGAAATTTCGCGTAAGCTTAATGTTCCTGTCATCATTAATAAAGCAATCATGGACAATCCCATTGCTACTTCATAGGATACCATTTGCGAAGCTGCACGAACCGCTCCCATCAAAGAGAACTTATTATTCGATGCCCAACCCCCAATCATGATACCGTACACTCCAACAGAAACTACTCCGAAGAAGTACAATAACCCAATATTTAAGTCGGTAGCTTGTAATAAAATATCACGTCCAAATAAATGTAATTTATCGCCCCAAGGAATTACAGCACTGGTCATTAAAGCCGTACTCATAGCAATAGCCGGTCCTACGAAGAATAAAAAACGGTTGGGTGTGTTGGGTTCAAATTCTTCTTTCGAGAACAATTTCAAACCATCCGCAAGCGGTTGAAGTAAACCTCCAAATCCGGCACGGTTAGGACCTACACGGTCTTGTAAAAAGGCAGCTACTTTACGCTCTGCCCAAGTAGAGTACATTGCCATAATCATCGTCACAGCAAAAACTACTACAATAACAACACTTTTTTCTATAATAAAGGTACTATCCATTGCTTACGATTTTTTGTTGTTAGTGTCCAATGGAAATTCAGTCATACTGATTTTTTTACGGTCTTCTTCTCTACCTAAAAGAATTTTTTCTTCGGTATTGATTACCACTTTTTCTAATTTGTGGTTGTATTTGTTTTGATTGATAACCGAATCTTTTTCAAATGCTCTTGGTCCTTCAATGGTCCAATCGTTGACATCTTTATGATCAAAACGACATCCGTTGCAGATGAATTCTTCTACTTCGTGATATTCGTCTTTTCTTCCAGTGACTCTTTGAATCTCGTCTCCGAACATCCAAACGGTTGTTTTTCCACAACATTTGTCACAATCTCTGTGTGCGTTATACGGTTTGCTGAACCACACTCTCGATTTGAATCGGAACGTTTTATCAGTCAAAGCTCCAACTGGACAAACATCAATCATATTTCCAGAGAACTCGTTGTCAATTGCTTTCGAGATACAAGTTGAAATGTTAGCGTGATCTCCGCGATCCATTACACCATGCACTCTATCGTCAGTCAATTGATCAGCTACTTGAACACAACGTTGGCATAAAATACAACGGTTCATGTGCAATTGAATATTTGGTCCAATATCTTCTGGCTCAAAAGTTCTTTTGTCTTCTATATATCGTGTTTGTGATTTTCCGTGTTCGAAACTCAAGTTTTGCAAATCACATTCACCGGCTTGGTCACACACTGGACAATCCAAAGGATGGTTGATCAACAAGAATTCAGTAACTGATTTTCTAGCTTCAGTAACTCGTTCCGAAGATTTTGAGTTCACTTCCATTCCGTCCATACATCCTGTTACACAAGACGCCATTAATTTTGGCATTGGTCTTGGATCGGCTTCACTTCCTTTAGAAACTTCTACTAAACAACAACGGCATTTTCCACCGCTCCCTTTTAGTTTAGAATAATAGCACATCGCTGGCGGGACTACCTCTCCACCAATCATACGGGCTGCTTGGAGGATCGTTGTTCCTGGTTCTACTTCTATTGACTGACCGTCTATTGTTACTTTCATATTATTAGTTGTTGGTTGTTGGATGATAGTTTAACTATTAGCCTTCAACTTTTATACTGTTTGTTTTGCTACTAAATGTCTCACTTTTTCAAATGGTTCATTGACAAAATGGTCTCTATGTTTGATCTTCTCTGGGAAACGAATGTGGTACTCAAATTCCTCTCTAAAGTGACGAATCGCTGCGGCAACAGGCCAAGATGCAGCATCACCTAAAGGACAAATTGTATTTCCTTCGATTTTACTTTGAATGCTCAAAAGCAATTCAATATCTTCTTCGCGACCGTGACCGTTTTCAATTCGGTGTAATACTTTTTCTAACCAACCGGTTCCTTCTCTACATGGCGTACATTGACCACAACTTTCGTGGTGGTAAAAACGAGAGAAATTCCAAGTGTTACGAACAATACATGCGGTATCGTCATACACTATAAATCCTCCTGAACCTAACATGGATCCGGTAGCAAAACCTCCGTCTGACAAACTTTCGTACGTCATCAATCGGTCTTCTCCAGCCGCTGTTTTGTAAATTAAATTGGCAGGTAAAATCGGCACTGAACTTCCTCCTGGAACAAAGGCTTTTAAAGGTCGGTCAGAACTCATTCCGCCTAAATATTCGTCAGAGTTCATGAATTCATACACACTTAATCCCATTTCAATTTCATACACTCCAGGATTTTTAATGTTTCCTGAAGCCGAAATTAATTTAGTTCCTGTAGAACGTCCTACCCCAATTTTTGCATAATCAGCACCTGAATTGTTTACAATCCAAGGCACAGCCGAAATAGTTTCTACGTTATTCACCACTGTTGGATTAGCCCAAAGTCCAGATACCGCAGGAAAAGGTGGTTTGATACGTGGGTTACCACGTTTTCCTTCTAATGATTCGATTAATGCGGTTTCTTCACCACAGATATAAGCACCGGCACCACAATGAACATACAATTCTAAGTCGTAACCAGTTCCTAAAATATTTTTACCCAACCAACCGGCAGCTTTCGCTTCGGCGATGGCTCTTTCTAAAATTTTATACACCCACATGTACTCTCCACGAATGTAGATGTACGAGCGGTTAGCACCCAAGGCATAACTTGAAGTAATCATTCCTTCAATTAACAAGTGCGGAATGTACTCCATCAAGAAACGGTCTTTAAAAGTTCCCGGTTCTGATTCGTCAGCATTACATACTAAATGTCTTGGCTTTCCTGATTTTTTATCAATGAAACTCCATTTCATTCCGGCAGGGAAACCGGCACCACCACGACCACGTAAGCCAGAAGTTTTTACTTCTTCTACTACTTCGTCAGGGGTTAATGTTTTAAGGGCTTTTTCTACTGAAGCATATCCGCCGTTTTGACGGTATACTTCGTAGGTTTTGATCCCTGGAATATTGATTTTGTCTAATAATATTTTTTGTGACATCTTATTTATCGTGTAAGATTATTTTACCCGCTCTTGCCTCTTCAATAATTTGATCGATTTTTTGTTCGTTCAAATGCTCTTTGTAGAAATCGCCTAATTGCATCATTGGAGCATACCCACAAGCACCTAAGCATTCTACTCCGCGAACTTCAAAAAGACCATCTGAAGTAATTTCGCCCACTTTTACGCCTAACTTTTCACAAGTGTAGTCCATTAGGTTTTCGACTCCATTCAAACAACAAGGAGACGTTTGGCAAAATTCAAACATGTATTTTCCAATCGGTTTTAAATTGAACATGGTGTAAAAAGTAGCTACTTCGTATACTTCAACCGGTTTAATGTGAAGTATTTCAGCCACTTTATCCATCAATTCAATACTCAACCAGTTTTGGTGTGCGTCTTGTACTTCGTGTAAAACAGGAATCAAAGCTGATTTTCTGTTCTCTTCAGGATAATGACCAATCAATTCATTGATGCGATTCATCAAGGCTTCGGTCATATTTATTTCTTGTTTGTGTAAGGTACGTTCCATAATTTATGCGTCTAATTCTCCGGCAATAACATTTAAACTTGATAAAATTACAATGGCATCCGAAAGCATTGCGCCTTTTATCATTTCTGGATAAGCTTGGTAATAGATAAAACAAGGTCTGCGGAAATGCAATCTATAAGGGGTACGACTTCCGTCTGTTACTAAATAGAATCCAATTTCTCCGTTTCCACCTTCAACTGGATGGTAAATTTCAGCTACTGGAACTGGAACTTCACCCATTACAATTTTGAAGTGGTAAATCAAAGACTCCATGTTATGGTAAACGTCTTCTTTTGGAGGCAAGTAGTATTCTGGAACATCAGCATGGTAAGGTCCTTCAGGTAATTTCGCCAAAGCTTGACGAATGATACTGATACTTTCCCAAACTTCAGCATTACGAACGCAAAAACGATCGTAGGTATCTCCTGATTTTCCAACAGGAACAATAAAGTCAAAATCTTCGTAAGAACTGTACGGTTGTGCTACACGCACATCGTAATCTACTCCTGCGGCACGCAAGTTAGGCCCTGTAAATCCATAAGCCATTGCTTGTTCCGCAGTAATAGCTCCTACATTTACGGTTCTATCAATAAAAATTCTGTTTCTTTCGAATAGGTTTTCAAATTCTTTCCAGGCTACTGGAAACTCCTCCAAAAACACTTCCAATTTGCGGAAAGCTTCTGGCGACCAGTCTCTTTCGAAACCACCAATTCTTCCCATATTGGTTGTTAAACGTGCCCCACAAATTTCTTCGTAGATTTCGTAAATTTTTTCTCTGAATTGGAACACATACAAGAAACCAGTATACGCTCCCGTATCTACACCCAAGATGGAATTACAAATCAAGTGATCTGCAATTCGAGATAATTCCATTACGATAACACGTAAATATTGCGCTCTTTTTGGCACTTCAATATCCAATAGTTTTTCTAATGTCATCCACCATCCCATATTGTTAATAGGAGAGGAGCAATAGTTCATTCTATCGGTAAGTGGTGTAATTTGGTAAAACGGACGGTTTTCTGCAATTTTTTCAAAAGCCCTGTGGATGTAACCAATAGTTGGTTCTGCTTCCAAGATTTTTTCTCCATCCATCAACAAGATATTTTGAAAAATACCGTGTGTTGCTGGGTGAGTTGGCCCCAAGTTCAGAATAGAAAGCTCGCTTCCGTCTTCATTATGGCGCTCTTGAATTATTTTAGCATAGCGATGCTCTGGTGGTAATAATAGTTCTGACATTTAGTGAATGTGAAAAATTATATATTGTTTTGTTAGCAATTTGCTGTTGTTCTTCCGAAGAAACGATCGTCTTTATCTGTTCTTCCGCTGTCTTCCATTGGGAATTCTTTTCGCATTGGAAAAGAAACCATTTCGTCCATATTTAAAATACGTTTCAATTGTGGGTGACCAATGAAATTGATGCCGTAAAAATCATAAGTTTCTCTTTCCATCCAATTGGAACTTAAGAAAATATTCGATACGGTTTTGATTTCAGGATTGTTCCCGCTGATGAACGCTTTAATTTTAATTCTTTTGTTTTCGTACCAATTGTGCATATGATATACTACAGCAAATTGTCTTGTTTCTTCATTATCTGGATAATGAACACCACATAAATCAGTCAAAAAGTGAAAACGTAAAACAGGATCGTTTTTTAAGAAAAGGATAACGGCTGTGATTTTGTCAGCGGCTACTTCAAATGAAAAAATATCTTTTTCTTGATTGAATTGAAAAACATCGGAACCAAAAGTGGCTACTAATTTTTCTTGTATTTCGTTTGTTTCTAAAGCCATCGTGTTATTTGATATTATAAGAAGCTAATAATTCTTGGTACTCTGGAGAACTTCTTCTTCTAACAGATTCGTTTTTCACGATTTCTTGCAATTTCATAACGCCGTCTACAATTTGCTCAGGTCTTGGAGGACAACCCGGAACATAAACGTCTACTGGAATTACTTTGTCAATTCCTTGTAGCACAGAGTAGGTGTCAAAAATACCTCCTGAAGAAGCACAAGCGCCAACGGCGATTACCCAACGAGGTTCTGACATTTGTTCGTACACCTGACGTAAAATTGGCGCCATTTTTTTAGAAATAGTTCCCATAACCATTAACATATCGGCTTGACGTGGAGAAAAACTCACACGCTCAGAACCAAAACGAGCTAGGTCATAGTGCGAAGCCATAGTGGCCATAAATTCAATTCCGCAACAAGATGTTGCAAAAGGCAAAGGCCAAAGTGAATTGGCACGAGCCAAACCTACTACATCATTTAGCTTTGTAGCGAAGAAACCTTCTCCTACAACTCCTTCCGGCGGTGCTACCATTGTTGTTTTTGAATTACTCATTTCGAATTCGTATTTTTTTGAATTGATACTTTTAAATTAATTATTCCCAGTCTAGTGCTTTTTTCTTGATGATGTAGAAGAATCCTACTAACAACAAAAGCATGAAAACGACCATTTTAATCATCCCTTCTATTCCTAATTCTTTGAAGTTGATTGCCCAAGGATATAAGAAAATAACTTCCACATCGAATAATACGAAAAGGATCGCTACGACAAAATATTTTACAGAGAAAGGAATACGTGCATTTCCTACTGATTCAATACCACATTCAAAGTTTTTGTCTTTGGATTGAGAGGTTCTTTTTGGACCTAACTTTCCAGAAACAAATATGGTACCTGCCACAAAACCAACCGCTAAAAGCAGCTGCATGAAAATTGGAATATAATTCAATTGTTCTGATTGCATAATTATTTGGATTTTTTGTTGAATTTTAGCCACAAAGATAACTTTCAACTAATTAAAACACAAGCGGAAATCCGAATTTAATCGTACTAAAAATCTAAAAAATAGCTTATTTTTATTGATTATAAATAAAGAGGTGGTTGATGTTAGTGTTTAAGGAGTTTAAAAAAACAATAAACAAAAAAACGCCCCGATATTTATCGGGGCGTTTAGACCATTCTCAGGCTAAAAAAATATTTTTTTCAGCTTAGATAACAGCTACTTGTGCAGCTACTTTTCCTTTTCTTCCTTCTTCTTCTACGTAGCTCACTCTGTCACCTTCGCGTAATTCTTCCGCTGTGATTCCTGATGCATGAACGAAGATGTCTTTTCCTGTTTCTTCGTCCGTAATGAATCCATAACCTTTTGATTCATTAAAAAATTTAACTGTACCTGTACGCATTGTAATAGTAATAATAATTTATAATAGAACAAATGTAGTATTAAATATAATACGAAAAACGTTTTTGATTTTTATTTTGCAAAAATATTGATTTTCAACGTTTTCTGACTAAATTATCAGTTCAACTACGCTTGAATATTCAATTGAATGTGTAATTCTTTCAATTGTGCGTCATCAATAGTTGAAGGTGCGTCAATCATCACATCGCGTCCCGAATTGTTTTTTGGGAAAGCAATAAAGTCACGAATGGTTTCTTGTCCTCCTAAAATAGCGACTAATCGGTCCAATCCAAAGGCTAATCCACCGTGAGGAGGTGCGCCAAATTGGAAGGCATCCATCAAGAATCCAAATTGAGCTTTAGCTTCTTCAGGGGTAAATCCTAAATATTTGAACATCAATTCTTGTGTGGCTTTATCGTGAATACGAATTGAACCTCCGCCAATTTCATTCCCGTTCAATACCATATCATAGGCATTTGCACGAACTTTTCCTGGATCAGTTGCTAATAAGCCCATATCTTCTGGTTTAGGAGAAGTAAAGGGATGGTGCATCGCATGGTAACGTCCACTTTCTTCATCTAATTCTAATAAAGGAAAATCTACCACCCATAATGGTGCAAATTCGTCTGGTTTTCTCAAACCTAAACGAGTTGCTAACTCCATTCGTAAAGCTGATAATTGGCCTCTGGTTTTGTTTGCAGGTCCTGATAATACAAAAATCATATCACCAGCTTGTGCTTGCGTAGCTTTGGCCCATTGAGCCAAATCATCTTGATCGTAAAATTTATCTACGGATGATTTGTAGGTGCCATCGTCGTTGCATTTTACATAGACCATTCCTAAAGCGCCTATTTGAGGGCGTTTTACCCAATCAATTAAAGCATCAATTTCTTTTCGAGTGTAGTTTCCAGCTCCTGGAACTGCGATTCCTACTACTAATTCAGCGGAATTAAATACTGGGAAATCCTTATGTTGTGCTACGGTATTTAGTTCGCCAAATTCCATTCCGAAACGAATGTCTGGCTTGTCATTTCCGTAGGTTTTCATGGCGTAGTCGTAGGTAATTCTTGGGAATTTAGCTACTTCAACACCTTTAATTTCTTTTAATAAATGGCGTGTTAGTCCTTCAAAAACATTCAAAATATCTTCCTGTTCTACAAAGGCCATTTCGCAGTCAATTTGAGTAAACTCGGGTTGTCTGTCGGCACGCAAATCTTCGTCACGGAAACATTTTACAATCTGGAAATACTTGTCCATTCCACCTACCATCAACAATTGTTTGAAAGTTTGTGGCGATTGTGGTAAAGCATAAAATTGTCCTTCGTTCATGCGCGAAGGCACCACAAAATCACGCGCTCCTTCCGGAGTTGATTTGATTAAATAGGGTGTTTCTACTTCGCAAAAATCCAAATCAGAAAGGTATTTACGTACTTCCATGGCCACTTTGTGACGGAAAAGCAAACTGTTTTTTACTGGATTTCTTCGAATGTCAAGGTAGCGGTATTTCATTCGGATGTCTTCACCGCCGTCTGTTTCATCTTCAATCGTGAAAGGAGGAGTTAAGGCCGCATTCAAAATAGTCATCTCTGAAACCAAAATCTCAATTTCTCCGGTTGGGATGGTTGTATTTTTTGATTCACGCTCAATCACAGTACCTTTTACTTGAATTACAAATTCGCGTCCAAGGGTTTTAGCCAATTCAAAAACCGTTTTTTCGGTACGACTTTCGTCAAAAATTAATTGGGTTATTCCATAACGGTCGCGTAAATCGACCCAGTTCATGAATCCTTTATCGCGTGATTTTTGAACCCAACCTGCTAAAGTTACTTCTGTATTGATATGTGAGGCGTTTAATTCGCCACAGTTATGACTTCTGTACATGATTAAAAATATTTGAATGCAAATTTAGGACTAATTATGAATAAATGCAGGATAAAATTATAAGAATAAAAAAACCTGCAAATTTTAGTTTGCAGGTTCTTTATTAACTCTATTTAAACATTTATTATTCCGCTAAAGCCTCTTGATTTCTTTTGTTGCGTCGGTCACGCAACCAGTATTTAGTTCGTTTTACCAAATAAAACATTACCGGTACCATTACTAAAGTTAAGACTGTTGCATAGGTTAATCCGAAGATAATGGTCCAAGCCAAAGGTCCCCAGAACATCACATTATCTCCACCCATAAAGAAATGTGGGTTGAAATCAGTTACTAAAGTAAAGAAGTCAAAGTTCAATCCGATTGCTAATGGAATTAATCCCAAGATAGCAGTTAAAGCCGTTAATAAAACCGGACGCAATCTTGATTTTCCTGATTCGATAATTACTTCTTTAATTTCTTCTAAGCTTAAATCGTCATGGCTCTCTAGTTTTTTATCAGCTACTTTTTTGTCTAATAATAAGACAAAGAAGTCCATTAATACGATACCGTTTTTCACCACAACTCCAGCTAGTGAGATAATTCCCATCATGGTCATTAAGATCACAAAATCCATATTGGCAATTACATAACCATAGAAAACACCACTAAAACTCAACAATACAGTGAACATGATGATCATTGTTTTTGACACCGAATTAAATTGTAACACAATAATAATGGTAATTCCAGCCAAAGCTAAAAACAAGGCATACATCAAGAAACTTTGGTTTTTACCTTGTTCCTCTTGTACTCCTGAGAAGGAATAACTCACACTTTTTGGAAGGTTATAACTTTTCAGTTCTTCTTTAATCTGATTCGTAATCTCATCCCCATTATAACCTGTTAACACATTCGAATAAATGGTCATAATGCGTTTGTGATTCTTTCTCTTGATCTGATTGTACGTATTGGTTTTCTCCGTTTGTGAAACCGCAGAAATAGGCACTTGCATAATTTGACCATTACTTGGGTTTCTAAACGTCATCGATTGGTTGAAAAGGATGTTTTCGTTTTTACGTTGGTCGTCTTGCATGCGCATGACAATATTATAATCGTCATCGCCTTCTTTGTAAGTCGATATTTCTTGTCCGTAAACTGAACGTCGTAAGTTGAAACCTAATTGGCCAGTAGAAATACCCATACTTCCTGCATTGGCACGATCTACTTTTACTTCTAATTCTGGACTTTCTTTATTGATATCGATACTTAATTTTTCGATACCCGGAATGTTTTTAGAATCAATAAAAGCGATCATTTTGTCGGCTTCAGTCAACATCTGTTCGTAATCAGCTCCTGTTAATTGAATACTAATTGGGTAGCCTGCAGGCGGTCCGTTTGCATCTTTTTCTACAGTTACGGTAGCACCAGCAATTCCGGTAACTTTACTTCTGATTTCTTCTAAAATATCAGAAGTATTGATGCCTTTTCTAAATTTAAATTCAGAGAAGCTTACTGTTACTTTTCCTTTGTAAGGTGTTTCAGAAGCTGATCCAGCGTCTACATTTGGATTACCAGCACCCACACCCACTTGCGAAATAATCGATTCCGCCATAAAATTTTTGTCGGTAGCAGGGTCAACATATTTTTCTAAAATTTGAATAATTTGTTTCTCTACAAATAGTGTTGCTTTATTCGTTTTTTCGATTGAAGTTCCTTGAGGATATTCAATATAAGCAATGGCTTGATTTGGAATATTATCAGGAAAGAACAATACTTTTCTTGGGAAAATTCCTAAAAGAATAAATGAAAAGAAAAGCAAAACAATAATTCCGCCAAAGGCTTTCCAAGCCGTTTTTCCAGACAAAATTTTGGCTAAAAAGATTTTGTATTTTTCTTCCATTCTTGGGAAAAAGCTGTACTGAAAATCTTGCGTCCATTGGAATACTTTCCAATAGTACAACCACATTAATCCAACCGAAATAAATAATAAATGACCTAAACCTCTTAATAATTTGCTGTCGTACATATTTCCAGGCACGGCAAATAAAACACCTAAACCAATGAATAGAATAGAATAAAAACGCAAGCTTTTTTTCTTAATGTTTTTATCTTCTAAAGCCATAGAACCTCCCGTCATAGCAGCGTTGATTACCATCGCTACAAATAAAGATCCTGTTAAGGTTACCGTTAATGTGATTGGGAAATATTTCATGAATTTACCCATGGTTCCTGGCCAAAGAGCAAAAGGTAAAAAGGCCATCAAAGTAGTTGCAGTTGACGAAATTACAGGCCAAGCAATTTCTCCAATTCCCACTTTAGAAGCCTGTATTCGAGTCATCCCTTTTTGCATATTGGCATACACATTATCCACTACCACAATACCGTCATCTACCAGCATTCCTAATCCCATAACCAAACCAAAAAGCACCATAGTGTTTAGGGTTAACCCAAACATAGAGAGAATGGCAAAGGCAATCATCATAGACAATGGAATAGCAGCTCCCACAAATAAAGAGTTACGCAATCCCATAGTAAACATTAACACAATCATAACCAGAATGATTCCGAAAATGATGTGGTTTGATAACTCATCTACTTGGTGTTCTACACGAGACGATTGATCGCTTGTTAATTCTACTTTTAAGTTTTTAGGCAAATAAGTTTCTTGCGCTAAAGCTACTCTTTCTTTTACCTGATCAATAGCCGAAATCATGTTTTGATTGGAACGTTTTTTAACGTTCAACATTACTACTTCGGTTCCTTTTTCACGAGCATAGGTTGTTTTTTCTTTTTCTTTAAAACTAACTGTCGCAATGTTTTTAAGATATACAGTTCCACCAAACGATTTTACGATGATGTTTTCTAACTCTTTTGGGTCTTTAAATTCACCGACAATTCGAATGTTGTTACGAGATCCTTGCGAAGTTAAATTTCCTCCAGAAAGGGTCATGTTTTCGTATTTCACTGCGTTTTGAATGTCGTCAAAAGTAACTTGAGCCGCTGTCATTTTGAAGATATCTACTGCAATTTCAACTTCTTTATCATCGACACCCAAAATGTCTACTTTTTTGATTTCCGAAATTTCTTCGATATCATCTTGTAGTAATTCACCATATTTTTTTAACTGTTGGGTAGTATAATTCCCCTGTAAGTTGATATTCAAAATAGGCACTTCCTCAGAGATGTTTAATTCAAACACATTAGGCTCCACTTTGCTACCATTGTCCATATTTGGCCAATCGGTATCTGCTTTTGCATTATCTACTTTGTCTTTGATCTTTTGTTTGGCTTGTTCCACCGAAACATCATCTGAAAACTCAGCGATAATCATTCCGTAATCTTGAAATGAACTGGATGTTACTTTATCAACTCCACTGATATTTTTAATTTGTTTTTCAAGTGGTTTGATAACTAATTTTTCTACATCTTCAGCTGAGTTTCCTGGGAATACAGAGGAGATATAAATTTTGTTCTCGATGATTTCTGGAAAATCTTCACGAGGCATATTGATGTAAGCAGTTAAACCTGCAATGACAATAATAAAGGTCAGGATATACACCGTGACACGATTGTCAACTGCCCAACTTGAAATGCCGAATTCTTTATTTTGATGTGACATAGTTTGTTTTTTCTTGAATTAAAATACTAAAAGTTCAATTTCATTCCTTCAGAAATAGTATTCACTCCTTCAATTACAATGATATCGTTAACTGATAAGCCGCTTAGGATTTCCGTAACATTATCAGATGACTTTCCTATGGTTACCATTGCTTTTTTAGCCGTTGCTGTTTTCCCATCGCTATTGGTTGCTACAAATACAAATTGATTTCCTTTACCATCCTCTTGAATTACATTTGAAGGCACTACAATAGCATTTTTAACAGTGTAATCAATTACTTTTAATTTGGCTACTTGGTTAGGACGCAATAAATTTTCTGGGTTTGGAATACTTACTTCAATTCCGAAACTTCTGTTGTTTGGATTGATGAAATTTCCAATTTGACGTACTTTTCCTTTGTAATTTTTATTCAATGAAGTCAAGAAAACATCTACTTGAGTACCTACTTTCAATTTGCCAATATAACTTTCAGGAATCGAAGTGGAAACGTACATATTATTAAGGTTAACAATACGCATTAAACCTTGTGGTCCTGCCGAAACAACTTGTCCTCTTTCTACAAAAACTTCGTCAATAGTACCAGAGAACGGCGCACGAATTTCCGTTTTTGACAACATAGCTTTTGCTTGGGCAACTGAACGTTGTAAACTCAACATTTGAGTTTGCGCTTGTAAATACTGAATTTCAGATCCAATTTTTTGACTCCAAAGATTTTTTTGTCTTTCGAAAGTTGTTTTTGCTAATTGGTATTGTGTTTCTAAACTAGCTACTTGTTGGCTAGAGCCACCATCATCTACACGAGCTAAAAGCTGTCCTTTGCTTACGCGTTGTCCCGCTTTTACATTAAGTGCCACTAAAGTTCCTGGCATTTCTGGTTGAATTAAGATATTTTCTTTGGTTTCTACGCTTCCTTGGATATCTAAGTAGTGATTGAACATAGTGTCTTTCAATGTTGCAACAGAAACCAAAGCTTCTTCTTTTCTTACATTCAAAGTAGCTAAAGCAGCTTCAATCTTGGCTAAATCAGCTTGAATTAACGCTTTTCTTGCTTGTAATTCTTTATTGTTTTTAGCAGCAATCAATTGGTCAACCGTTTGATTGTTGTCTTTTTGTCCACATGAAACAACTAGTGTAGCTGCGATCAATAATGAGAATATTTGTTTTGTCATGGGTGTTCTATTAAGTGTCATAATATGTTGCTATTAGTTCTTTGTTGTTATTTTTTCTAAAGAGGCTTTTTTATTGATTACATCAAGCATGGCTTGCAAATAATTTTGTTGTGTAGAATACAATTGGCGTTGTGCCTCACTCAAATCAAAACTAGACGACAAACCTTCTTTCAATTTGATTTGTTGTTTATTTTCGATTCGTTCTGCCAATGTCAAGCTGCTTTTTGTGGTGTTCAGTTGTTCTAAACTGTATTCGTAATCGCTTTTGGCTTTTTCAAATTGTAATTTTAAACCTTGCTCCACTTGTTGCATTTGTGTTTTGGCTTGTTCCAACGCAATTTTAGCTTGTTGTGTACGAGCGCTTCTTCCTAAACTACTAAAAATGGGAACATTTAAACTGACTCCAACATTAGCAAAATTCAACCATTTTTGATTGTTGGTAAAAAACTGAAATTGGTTGCCAAAAGCATTGTAACCAATATTATATGCTGCACCTAAAGAAGGAAGCGCATTACTTTTTTCTAATAAAAGCAACAGTTTTTTACTTTGAACTAAGTTGTCTTGAATTTTATAATCAATGGAGTTTTCTACTTGAAAAGGGGTAGTAGTTAATTCAAAATTGATATTGTTTAGGGCAAGATTGTTTAGGTTTTCAGTCAAAATTAGCTCTTTTTCAATTGTAATTCCAAGAATTAATTTCAACATATTCGTAGCAATTACCTTTTGTCTTTTTATGTTTTCTTGAGCACTTTTTATAGTAGTCAAAGTAATTTGAAGTTGTTCTACATTTTCTTCTTCGATCAAACCATTCTTGAAAATTTGGTTGGTTTCATTTAAGGTTTTCTCCAAATTCGTTTTATTTTTTTCCAAAATAGCAATACTCTCATTGGCTAGCAAAACATTGCCATAGGCATTGATTACCATTTCTCGAATCTCTTGATTGGTTTTTACTTTGGCATTTTCTGAAATTTGCAAATACACTTTTGCGGATTGCAATCCAACCAAATAGGAACCATTGAATAGTAATTGGCTTACCGTTGCGCTACCCAACATATTGTGTCTGGTTCCAAAAGCCACTTCAGCAAATTCTCCTTTTGTTCCTCCAAAAAATTCAGCAGGGATCAAAGATTTTTGCAATTCAATATTGTTTTGGTATCCCAAAGACGCATTAATTTGAGGTAAACCGATAGTAGTGGTTTCCCATTTTTTCTTTTTTGCCGCTTCAATATCTCTACTGGCATTGATCGCGGAGTAATTGTTTTTTAGAGCGTAATCAATAGCTTCGTTTAAGCTATAAGAATACGATTCTTTGTTGGAATTAGTTTGTGCGTGTAACACAATACTAAAGGTTAAGAGGACAATTAATTGGATTTTCTTCATTGTATGATTAGGATTGATTTGAAATTATGTATTGGTTTAATTCTATAAGTCCTTTGGGAGTTGCCATGGCTCTAATGTGGTATTCTAAGGCTTCTAATTCTAATTTCTTAGCTTTTTTTTCTGAGCTTGTATTTTCATTAATAGTGAAAATCAATGCATAATAAAAGTAGACATAACTCGACACGTTTATAGTGTCTCGGTACAAACCTTCTTGGATTCCTTTTTCAATATTTTGTTTGAATAAGGTAGTGCATTCTGACTGCAATTTCTCAGTTAATTTTTCATGAATTTCGGGATAGTGTTTTTTTAACTGATACGAAGGAGAGGTTTCAATAGAAACAAACATTTCTTTTATCATTTTGATGATCTCGAAATTTTCTTTTATTGCGTTGTGTTTTTTTGCTACAATTTCATCTATAGTACTATAAATTGTATTGGTAATTGCATCGGTTGATTCGGCAATTAATAGTTCTTTGTTACAAAAATACTTGTAGATGGTTTTTTTAGAAATACACATTTCATTGGCAATATCATCCATAGTAACACTTTTGAAACCAAGTTTCAAAAAGAGTTGGGTCGCTTTTGCAATGATTTTGTCTTTCATAATTTTTTTAAAGTGGTGCAAATGTAGGAAAGGAAACTTTGAATACCAAAAAAGTTTCCATTGTTTTTATCAATAGTAATATTGAAAAGAGGTATTCTATAAATCTACCACTTTTTTGGGACAAATTATTCGAATGGGAATTGTATATTTGGAACTTTGTAAACCAGAATTAAAGAAGCTATGCATTCCATTCAACAGTATCACCAATTTGTTTTGGATTTTCTTAATGCACAACCCCAAGTGCGTGAGCCTAAAAATTTATACGAACCTATACAGTATATATTAGGACTTGGTGGAAAAAAAATAAGACCAGTGCTTACATTAATGAGTGCAGAAATTTTTGATGCAGACTATTCGAAAGCACTTCCAGCTGCACTAGCAGTAGAGGTTTTTCATAATTTTTCGTTAGTTCATGACGACATTATGGACGATGCGCCATTGCGAAGAGGGAATGTAACAGTGCATGAAAAATGGAATATTAACACGGGAATCCTTTCTGGAGATGCCATGTTGATTTTGGCGTACCAATATTTTGAGCAATACGAACCTGCTATTTTCAGAGAGTTAGCCCAATTGTTTAGCAAGACGGCTTTGGAAGTTTGTGAAGGTCAGCAATGGGATGTGGATTTCGAAACGCGATCCGATGTTACGATACCAGAGTATTTGAAAATGATTGAATACAAAACCGCAGTTTTGGTAGCAGCTGCCATGAAAATGGGGGCCATAGTTGCTGAAACATCCGCTGAAAATGGAAACCTGATTTATGATTTTGGATTGAATTTAGGTCTGGCGTTCCAATTGCAAGATGATTATTTAGACGCATTTGGTAATCCAGCTACTTTTGGAAAACAAATTGGCGGGGATATCATCGAAAATAAAAAGACCTATTTATATCTTAAAGCGATTGAATTTGCTTCTCCTGAAGAAAAAGCCAAACTATTGCATTTATTCTCGGTTTCACTCGCTGAGAATGAAAGTAAAATCGAAGAGGTGAAATCTATTTTCAACAGCTCAGGTGCCTCAAGTGCTACACAACAGGCCATTCAAGTCTACACTTTAAAAGCATTTGCTACCTTAGATAAAATGAATATTAGCTCCGATAAAAAAGCCATGTTACAATCGTTTGGAGAGAATTTAATGAATCGAAATGTCTAATTCCAATTCGTTTATCGCGCCTTTAAATACAGATGTACTGCTTGTTGAAGCTACTAACGAAAATTTGTATTTCAACTTAATCGAGCAAATTAATAAAGATTTCAATTTAGCCAATGAATCCATTGACTTAGCTCAGGATATCAATCCCGAAGAGTTGAAAGCCGAATTGCATGAAAAAATCTATCGATTGATTCAGTATAAGTTTGCTGAATATTTGAACTTACTCTATATAGTAGACGTTCCCGAAGATCAGATAAAAAAATTAGACGGATCCGATATTGGAGAATTATCCAAACAAGTTGCTTTTTTAGTTTTAAAAAGAGAATGGATGAAAGTTTGGTTTAGAAACAAATACCAATAAGTATTAAAAATACAGTCGGACAAAAGGCATCAAAGCATCACTATACATGCTTTTGTCTTTATCAAATAACAAGTTGTACCGCGCTCCAAGAGTAACATTTCCTTTTCGATACCCAGCCCCAACATACAATCCAGTATTCCAGTAATTATTGATAACGGGATTTGGGATCATTTTTAACTCGGTGTTGACTCTAAGTTGTTCTATTTCTGCTGAAAGTTGTATATTATTGATAGGGTTGAACAAACTAATAACACTGACACCTACTACTCCGGTGGTGTAAAATTGTTTAGAATTAGTAAAACTACCTACTAATCCAGCGCCTACACTCATATAGTTATTTAACGGGTAAATGGCACTTGGCGCCAATGTAATTTCGGTATAGCCAGTTCCAAAATTTAATCCAAAACCACCACCATATTGCAGTTGTTTCCAAAAATCATTTGAAGTGTTTTTCGCAATCGATTGCGAATGCGACACAGAAAAATGAAAAGCAAAAGCTAATGTGAAAATTACTTTTGAATTCAAAATGGGGCCAAAAACGTTTTTTTTCATGGTTGTTTCAACAATTTTTAACAAAATTTAACGTAAAAGTAGTTAAATAATAAGGTGAAATAGATTGGTTTATTGTACTTTTGTCAACAAATTAAACAAAAAGCATATTAATCAATAATTATGGATAGGTTTTCCTTTTTAAACGCAGCTCATACCGAATTTTTCGCTCAATTATACGATCAATATACCGATAATCCAGACAGTGTTGAACCAAGTTGGAGAAGTTTTTTCCAAGGGTTTGATTTTGGGATGGCCACGTACAACGAAGAAAATGTTGCCGACCAAATGGCCGCGTATTCTTCTAATTCTGTTGCTTCAGGACAAGTTTCTGAAAAAGTATTGAAAGAGTTTAATGTGATCAAATTGATTGATGGATATCGAACGCGAGGACATTTGTTTACGAAGACAAATCCTGTTCGTGATAGAAGAACATTCTCTCCTAATTTAGCAATTGAAAATTTCGGATTGACTTCGGCTGATTTAGATACCATTTTTGATGCGGCTAAAATTTTAGGAAAACAACCTACTTCACTTAAAGAAATTATACGTCATCTTGAAAACATTTATTGCCAATCCATAGGGGTAGAATACATGTATATCCGTAAGCCAGAAGTGGTGCAGTGGATTCAAGATCGGTTGAATGTGAATGAGAATTTGCCAAATTTCGACTTAGAACAAAAGAAAAATATTTTAGATAAATTAAATGAAGCGGTTTCATTCGAGAATTTCTTACATACTAAATATGTAGGTCAAAAACGTTTTTCATTAGAAGGAGGAGAAAGTATTATTCCTGCTTTGGATGCTTTGATTGAAGCAGCTGCCGAAAAAGGAGTGGAGCAATTTGTAATGGGAATGGCACACCGCGGAAGGTTAAATATATTAGCCAATATCTTTGGTAAAGCCACTCAAGATATCTTTTCTGAATTTGACGGAAAAGATTACGATCAAGAATATTTTGACGGTGACGTTAAATACCACTTGGGATTAACTTCAGAAAGAAAAACAAAATCAGGTAAATCCATCAATATTAATTTAGCGCCAAACCCTTCTCACTTGGAGACTGTTGGTGCGGTTATTGAAGGAATTACGCGTGCTAAACAAGACAAATATTTCCCAGACGATTTCTCAAAAGTATTGCCTATTGCCGTTCACGGTGATGCTGCAGTAGCGGGACAAGGAATTGTGTACGAAATTGTTCAAATGGCCCAATTGGATGGATACAAAACGGGAGGAACTATTCACTTAGTGATTAATAACCAAGTTGGTTTTACAACCAATTACCAAGATGCGCGTTCTTCAACCTATTGTACGGATGTTGCCAAAGTAACCCTTTCGCCAGTATTACACGTGAATGCGGATGATACCGAAGCGGTAGTTCACGCCATGTTGTTTGCCTTAGATTATAGAATGACTTTTGGAGGAGATGTATTCATCGACCTTTTAGGATATAGAAAATACGGTCATAACGAAGGGGATGAACCTCGTTTTACACAACCTGTTTTATACAAAATCATTGCACGTCATAAAAATCCAAGAGATATTTATGCTGAGAAATTAATAGTTGACGGAATTATTGACCAAGCCTATGTCAACAAAATTGAAAGTGACTACAAAGCCAAATTAGACGAAAACTTACAGGCTTCTCGCAAGAAAGATTTGACAATCATTAAGCCATTTATGCAAGATGAATGGCAAGGATTTGTTCAAGTGTCTGACGATGTGATGTTGCAAAAAGTAGACACTACATACGACAAGAAAAAATTAGACGGAATTGTAGCAACGATTGCTACTTTGCCATCCGATAAAAAATTCATCAACAAAATTTCTAAAATTGTAACCGATAGAAAAACGATGTACGACAACAATCAAATCGATTGGGGTACAGCCGAGGCTTTGGCATACGGTTCGTTGTTACAAGAAGGATACGACATTCGTTTATCAGGGCAGGACGTAGAAAGAGGAACATTCTCTCACCGTCACGCAGTAGTAAAAGTAGAAGATAGCGAAGAAGAAGTTATCTTGTTGAACGGAGTTCAAGATAAAAAAGGAAAGTTCAATGTGTTTAACTCTTTCCTTTCTGAATATGGTGTGTTAGGATTTGATTATGGTTATGCCTTGACTAATCCAAATGCCTTAACGATTTGGGAAGCACAATTTGGAGATTTCTCTAATGGTTGCCAAATCATGATTGACCAATACATTTCGTGTGGAGAAGACAAATGGAACAATCAAAATGGTATTGTACTATTATTACCACACGGATATGAAGGCCAGGGTGCAGAGCACTCTTCGGCTAGAATGGAACGTTATTTACAATTGTGTTCTCGACATAATATGTATGTGGCTGATTGTACTACACCAGCTAACTTCTTCCACTTGATGAGAAGACAAATGAAAACCAAATTCCGTAAACCTTTAGTAGTATTTTCTCCTAAGAGTTTATTGCGTCATCCTTTATGCGTTTCAACTCAAGAGGAATTGGCTAACGGAAGTTTCCAAGAAACCATTGACGATACTTCGGTAGATAAATCAAAAGTAAAAACAGTAGTTTTCTGTACCGGTAAATTCTATTACGATATTCTTGCTGAAAGAGAAAAACTAGAACGAAATGATGTAGCTTTGGTTCGTATCGAACAATTGTTTCCATTGCCAACAGACCAATTAAAATCAATTATTGCTACGTATCCAAATGCAGACGATTATGTTTGGGCACAAGAAGAGCCTAAAAACATGGGTGCTTACAGCTATATGTTAGTGAACTTTAATTTAGTTCCTTGGCGTTTGGCCTCTTTGAAAAATTACTCGGCTCCAGCTTCTGGAAGTCATACTAGAGATAGAAGACGTCATGCCGATGCCATTAGAATGGTTTTTGACAAAAATTTATTTAGATAATATTAGACAACAATAAAATTACAAACGATGATTTTAGAAATGAAAGTCCCTTCACCGGGGGAATCAATCAAAGAAGTAGAAATTGCCACTTGGTTAGTAAAAGATGGCGATTATGTAGAAAAAGACCAAGCAATTGCTGAAGTAGATTCAGACAAAGCAACTTTAGAATTACCAGCTGAGGCTAGTGGTGTGATTACACTTAAAGCCGAAGAAGGCGATGCCGTTGCGGTAGGTGCCGTAGTTTGTTTGATTGATACTGCTGCAGCAAAACCATCAGGTTCAGCTCCTGCTCCAGTAGCAGAAGCGCCAAAAGCAGAAGCACCAAAAGTAGAAGAGAAAAAAGCAGAAGCTCCAGCTCCAGCAGCAACCTATGCAGCTCAAGCACCTTCGCCAGCAGCTCGTAAAATATTAGATGAAAAAAACATCCAGCCTTCTGACATTGTTGGAACAGGTAAAGATGGACGTATCACTAAAGAAGATGCAGTAAATGCAGTACCTTCAATGGGAACTCCAACAGGAGGAAGTCGTGGAGCAGAAAGAATTAAATTGTCTATGTTGCGTCGTAAAGTGGCGGAACGTTTGGTTGCGGCTAAAAACGATACCGCTATGTTGACTACATTCAATGAAGTGAACATGACCCCAATTAATAATTTACGTAACGAATACAAAGATGCTTTCAAAGCAAAACACGCAGGTGTTGGTTTAGGGTATATGTCATTCTTTACAAAAGCAGTTACAAGAGCTTTAGCATTGTATCCAGATGTTAATTCGATGATGGATGGAGATTACAAAGTAGCTTACGATTTCTGTGATATTTCTATCGCGGTTTCTGGTCCAAAAGGATTAATGGTACCTGTGGTTCGTAATGCTGAAAACTTGACTTTCCGTGGTGTTGAAGCTGAAATCAAACGTTTGGCGATCAAAGCTCGTGACGGACAAATTACAGTTGATGATATGACAGGAGGAACATTTACTATTACTAATGGAGGTGTTTTTGGAAGTATGTTGTCTACGCCAATTATCAACCCACCACAATCTGGAATTTTAGGAATGCACAACATTATTGAGCGTCCAATTGCAGTTAATGGTAAAGTAGAAATTCACCCAATGATGTATGTGGCCCTTTCTTATGACCACCGAATTATCGACGGTCGTGAGTCTGTTGGATTCTTAGTAGCGGTTAAAGAAGCCCTAGAAAATCCAGTTGAATTGCTTTGCGATAACAATCCTAAAAAAGCATTCGAATTATAAAATTGTCATTCTGAACTTGTTTCAGAATCTAACATATTAAATCCCAAACTCGTTCAAGAGTTTGGGATTTTTTTGTTTATTTGCCTTTCTTAAAAACGAACAATTATGTCATCCAATAAAAAGTCGGCTGCGATCGGATTTATTTTCATTACCATGTTAATTGATATTACGGGTTGGGGAATTATTATTCCGGTGATCCCAAAATTGATTAAAGAATTAATTCATGGTGACATTAGCGAGGCTGCAAAATATGGCGGATGGTTGACTTTTGCCTATGCAATCACTCAATTTTTATTTGCTCCCTTGGTGGGGAATTTAAGTGATAAATTCGGTAGAAGACCGATTATCTTAATTTCGCTTTTTGCTTTTTCAATGGATTATTTGTTGCTAGCATTTGCACCCACTATTCAATGGTTGTTTGTTGGGCGAATTATTGCTGGATTAACTGGAGCGAGTATCACTACAGCAACTGCTTATATAGCCGATGTGAGTACGCCCGAAAACAGAGCCAAAAACTTTGGAATGATTGGAGCAGCTTTCGGATTAGGATTTATCATTGGTCCAGTTATAGGAGGTTTGTTAGGGCAATATGGCGCTAGAGTCCCATTCTATGCGGCAGCCATCTTGTGCTTATTGAACTTTTTATATGGGTATTTCATTTTACCTGAATCGTTGGCTAAAGAAAATCGTAGAGCATTTGATATCAAACGTGCCAATCCCATTGGCGCTTTATTGCATTTGAAAAAATACCCTAAATTGATCGGTTTAGTAATCGCTACTTTTTTATTGTATGTAGCGTCTCACGCCGTGCATAGCAATTGGAGTTTCTTTACCATGTACCAATTCAATTGGGACGAGAAAATGGTAGGAATATCATTAGGTGTCATCGGACTTTTAGTGGGACTAGTTCAAGGCGGATTAATTCGTTGGATCAATCCAAAGTTAGGCAATGAGAAAAGTATTTATGTAGGAATGGCCTTGTATACTATAGGGATGTTTCTATTTGCCACCGCCACCCAAAGTTGGATGATGTTTGTCTTTTTAATTCCGTATTGTTTAGGAGGAATTGCGGGACCTGCTATGCAAGCCGTAATTTCAGAACAAGTTCCTGCTAATGAGCAAGGCGAAATTCAAGGAACGATGTCGAGTTTGATGAGTGCTTCGGCAATTATTGGACCACCAATGATGTCTACTGTATTTTACTTTTTCACCCACAACGAAGCGCCGTTTAAATTTGCAGGCGCGCCTTTTGTCTTAGCTGGATTTTTGATGTTGTTAAGTACTATTGTGGCCTATTTGTCTTTTAAAAAGCGCCACTAATTTTTATAATTTTCCTTCCATGATATTGACCGATACCCATACGCATTTGTGTTCCGAAGAATTTGATCAGGACAGAACCGAGATGATGCAACGTGCCATTGCTGCCGGTATTTCTCGATTTTTTATTCCGTCCATTGATAGTACAGAAACGCAGAAAATGTATGATTTAGAAGCGCAATTTCCCGACAATGTTCGTCTAATGATCGGTTTGCATCCCTGTTATGTAAAAGACAATTATTTAGAAGAATTGGCACATGTTGAAGCTCAATTAGCACAACATAAATTTTATGCTATAGGCGAAATTGGGATTGATTTGTATTGGGACAAAACTACTTTAGCCATTCAAAAAATAGCATTTCAACGCCAAATTCAATGGGCCAAGCAACACGGATTGGCTATAAACATCCATTGTCGCGATGCGTTTGACGAAGTTTTTGAAGTTTTAGAATTGGAAAAATCACCCGAATTATTTGGAATTTTTCATTGCTTTTCTGGTGATTTAGAACAAGCACAAAGAGCCATTTCATATGGATTAAAATTGGGAATTGGTGGAGTAGCCACTTTTAAAAATGGTAAAATCGATCAGTTTCTAGACCAAATTCCGTTAGAGCATATTGTACTCGAAACAGATTCTCCTTATTTGGCCCCCGTTCCCTACAGAGGCAAGCGCAATGAAAGCAGTTATACCCTTTTGGTTGCCCAAAAATTAGCCGAAATCTACCAATTGCCTGTAACTGAAATAGCGCGAGTTACAACTGAAAATTCCAAAGCTGTTTACGGGATTTAATATAGAATTGACGCTAATTTGGGATTTTTTTCGTTCTTTTGTCCTCTATAAAATTATTCCAAAATGCAAAAGTTTGACGCCATACGCCCTTTTTATGAAACCGAAGTAAATGAGGCTTTACAATCTGTAATTCCTCATCCGATGATGAAGGCGTTAATGAATTTTACTTTCCCTGAATTGGACGATGAGGTGTGGAAATCCCAATTGAAAAAGACCCATTCCATTCGTGATTTCCAATGTAATTTCATTTATCATACCGTTCAAAGAATTTTAGAAAACAGCTCTGATGGTTTGACCACTTCGGGCTTTGAGCATTTGGAAAAAAATAATTCCTATTTATTTATTTCGAATCATAGAGATATTCTTTTAGACACTACGTTATTAAATGCCGCCTTATTTCAAAACGGCCATTTGATGACTGCTTCGGCTATTGGCGATAATTTGGTTCAAAAATCATTCATCAAAACCTTGGCGCGATTGAATCGCAATTTCTTGGTTTTAAGAGGCTTGTCGCCAAGAGAAATGTTGCAAAGTTCAAAGTTGTTGTCTGAATACATGGGGCAGTTGTTGTTGCACGAAAATCGTTCCGTTTGGATTGCGCAACGCGAAGGAAGAACCAAAGACGGTAACGACGAAACCAATCCTGGGGTATTAAAAATGATTGGAATGGCCTCTGACGAAGCCGATGTAATGCAGTACTTTAAAAAGCTGAAGATCGTTCCGGTTTCGATATCATACGAGTACGACCCAACCGATGTTTTGAAAATGCCACAGTTATTAGCTGAGGCGAATAATGAAGTGTATGTAAAATCCAAAAACGAAGATTTGAACACCATTTTGAGTGGGGTGATGGGGCAAAAGAAACGCATTCACTTGCACATTGGAAAAGTATTGGATACCGAGATTGACCAAATTGTAGTTGAAAATGATTCGTCAAACAAACAAATTCAAGCTTTGGCACAAAAAATTGACGATGCCGTTTTAAGCAACTACAAACTATGGCCGACCAACTTTATCGCTTACGATATTGTACATAAAACTTCGACCTATTCTCATATGTACACCGAATCAGAAAAATCACTTTTTGAACGCCGATTGGAGATGCGAATTGGGTTAGACAATCCAATTGCATTCGAAGGATTTTTAGCTATGTATGCCAATCCGGTAGTTAATAAATTAAAATACAACCATGCTTTCTAAGGCAAAAATATTGCTGATTTATACCGGAGGAACTATCGGTATGAAGAAAGATTTTGCAACGGGTGCGTTGAAGGCTTTCAATTTTAGCAAGTTGTTGCAGCGCATTCCAGAACTTAAATTGTTGGACTGTGAAATCGAATCCATTTCGTTTGAAAATCCAATTGATTCCTCCAATATGAATCCGGAGAAGTGGGTACAACTAGCCACTATGATCGAGGACAATTATTCTGCCTTTGATGGTTTTGTGGTGCTTCATGGTTCCGATACCATGTCCTATACTGCTTCGGCTTTGAGTTTTATGATGGAACATTTGGCAAAGCCAATTATATTCACCGGTTCGCAATTGCCCATTGGAGATTTGCGCACCGATGCCAAAGAAAATTTAATTACGGCCATACAAATTGCTTCTTTGCGAGAGAATGGACGTGCAGTGATCCAAGAAGTGGGTTTGTATTTTGAATACAAATTGTACCGTGCAAATCGAACCACTAAAATCAATGCCGAACATTTCAAAGCCTTCACTTCGCCTAATTATTCTTTTTTGATTGAATCGGGAGTGCATCTAAAAATGAATCCGGACTTGTTTCTTCCCACAAAAGAAAATGATGGATTGGTGGTGCATAAAAACTTGGATACTAATGTTATCATTCTAAAATTGTTCCCAGGAATTAGTGAGCAAGTAATAGCAGCCGTTGTGGCGATTCCCAACCTGAAAGGGATAGTGTTAGAAACTTACGGAGCAGGCAATGCACCTACAGACGAATGGTTGCTTACTGTTTTACAAAAAGCCATTCAAAACGGAATTCACATTATTAATGTAACCCAATGTTCAGGAGGAAGTGTTAGAATGGGTCAATATGAAACCAGTACTGCTTTGCGCGAAATAGGAGTGATCTCTGGAAAAGACATTACGACCGAGGCAGCTATCACAAAGTTGATGTATCTGTTAGGTCAAAATGTGTTGGCTACTAATTTTAAAGAGCTGTTCGAAACTTCGTTACGAGGCGAAATCCAAGAATAATTCTTTTTCATTTTTCTAAGTCAGTTTTTTTTAAGTTATTTGCAACCCCAATTAGAGAGGTGTCCGAGTGGTTGAAGGAGCAAGCCTGGAAAGTTTGTATATGGGTAACTGTATCGTGGGTTCGAATCCCATCCTCTCTGCAATTTTAAATCCCCAAGAAATACAGTTTTGTAATTCTTGGGGATTTATTATTTGTAAGATATTTATTAAAAAACCGCTAAAAATTCAATTTTATAATCAAAAAGTGTCTTTTTTTTTATTTTTTTGGACAATATTAATGTACTTTATAACCGATGCTATGGGAATAAATTTATTTTTGTAGGTTAACATATATAGGTAATAATAATTAAGTGGTTTAGATACCATTTTTTTACATAATAAAGTGTTTAATAATGAAAGTAGTTGTCTTGTTTTTCTTATGTAGTTTGATGTATGGGCAAAAACTGCATCATCATATGATGGCCGCCCAAGGAGGTGTAGTAGCTACTTCACAAGGGTTTAAAGTGAGTCAAACCATTGCGCAACAAGGAGCGGTTGGGACATTCTCTTCAAAAAGTGGTATTGTAGGTCAAGGATTTCAACAGAGTAAAATTTCAAATAAAGCACCACTTCCAATAGATGTAATCACCACTTTAGTGTATCCAAATCCAGTAACTGATGTGGTCAATTTTAAATTATCGAAGTCGGTTGACGGGAAAATTGCAGTCTCATTCTTTGACGCCAATGGGCGACTGGTTCATTTTCAAGAACGCGAACTCACTAATAATACTATTACGATCACTAATCTTATGCTTTCCGATGGTCAATATTTTGTCAAATTAGAAGGGAATAATTATTCTTTCGGAACTGCAATTCTAAAATCTAAATAATAAAAAATGAAAAAAATTATGCCCCATTTCCTTTTTTTCCTAATCAGTTTCTCAACCTATTCTCAAGGAGTTTTTTTCAATTTGGGAAAAAACTTCAGTACGATCTCATATAAAAACCGGTCCGCTTTTACAGAGAAACTGGACATCAATGGCGTAGGCGATGCCTACGAAATTGGCTATACAGATGTCTTAAAATACAAAAATTTTAAAGATCTGAAATTCACGGGTAGCGTAACCATGAATGATTATAATGCTATTGCTGAAAGTACATTGAACAGATTGGAATGGAAAACTACCTACATAGGAGTTCAAAGTACAGTTGATTATCAATTTTATGACGCTTTCTTCTTTTTCCTGACTGCGCGAGCGGGTTTAAATCTCTCCACCATTGTTAGAGGAAAACAAACTGTGAATAATTCGGCTTATGATTTAGTGGGTAATAATGAGTTTTCTGGAATTGTTTTACAGCCCGTTATCGGCGTTTATGCTAAATATTATTTATCTAAAAACGGCTATTTAAGTGCCGGTTTGAATTTGAGCAAAACACTTAAATTAGGCAATAACATTGACAACGTATCAATTAACAACACTCAAATCCTTTTTGGTGGTTATTTTGATTTAATAAAAGTGACAAGCAAATGAAGAAATTAACTTACATCCTTTTATTATTATTTAGCACAGTTGCTTTTTCGCAAAGTAATACGATTACCTATCAAGCAGTAATCTATTTACCGAGCGGCCAAAATGCGCCAGGAGTTAATGTGACTAATGTGCCCATGACTAATAAAAACATTTGTTTGCAGTTTAGTTTTATTGATGCCAACAACCGTGTAGAATACCAAGAAGAAATCAAGGTTAAAACCGATGAATTTGGTATGGTGAATATTACCATTGGAAACGGTGATCAATCTGGTGGATATGCCAGTTCATTTGATGCGATTGTTTGGAATGCTAGCGTGCAAAAAAACCTACAAGTTGCTTTAGATGCTCGTGGTTTGTGTAATCAATTTGAAATATTGTCGAACGAACCTATTGCCTCTGTCCCTTTTGCAAATGCTGCAATTACCGCCGGTAATGTTTCTGGAGTTGTGGCTTTAGTTAACGGAGGAACGGGTGCTACTACTGCAGCTGCAGCCAGAACCAATTTAGGAATTGGAAATATTGATAATACTTCAGATTTGAATAAGCCCCTATCAACGGCTACCAAAACATATGTAGATACTGCCATTACAGGTGCTACCATTGTAGATGCTGATGCAAACACCAAAGGAAAAATTCAACTGGCAGGTGATTTAGCAGGAACGGCTGCTGCACCTACAGTTCCAGGATTAGCTTTAAAAGAAAATGTAGATAACAAATCAACTACGGCCACTTTAGGGACAAGTGATGTGTTATTTCCAACACAAAAAGCGGTAAAAACCTATGTGGATACGGCCATTACAGGAGCTACCATTGTAGATGCCGATGCAACAACCAAAGGAAAAATCCAATTGGCAGGTGATTTAGCAGGAACGGCTGCTGCACCTACTGTTCCAGGATTAGCTTTAAAAGAAAATGCAGATAACAAATCGACAACGACCACTTTAGGGACAAGTGATGTGTTATTTCCAACACAAAATGCAGTAAAAACCTATACTGATGCCAAAGTAGTAGATGGAATTTCAGATACAGTTACCACTTCGGCTCCTTCACAAAATGCAGTATTTAATGCATTAGTATTGAAAGCCAATGTTACGGATATGACTACTTCATTAGGTTTGAAAGCGAACACTGCTGACATAACCACTGCATTAGCTTTAAAAGAAAATGCGGCAAACAAATCGACTACGACCACTTTAGGGACAAGTGATGTGTTATTTCCAACACAAAATGCAGTAAAAATCTATACTGATGCCAAAGTAGTAGATGGAATTTCAGATACAGTTACCACTTCGGCTCCTTCACAAAATGCAGTATTTAATGCATTAGTATTGAAAGCCAATGTTACGGATGTGACTACTTCATTAGGTTTGAAAGCGAACACTGCTGACGTAACCACTGCATTAGCTTTAAAAGAAAATGTAGATAACAAATCAACTACGACAACTTTAGGAACAAGTGATAGTTTATACCCAACACAAAACGCGGTAAAAACTTATGTTGATACTGCTATTACAGGAGCTACCATTGTAGATGCTGATGCAAACACCAAAGGAAAAATTCAATTGGCAGGTGATTTAGCAGGAACGGCTAGTTTACCCACTGTACCAGGATTAGCTTTAAAAGAAGACGCATCCAATAAGTCGACTACAACTACTTTAGGGACGAGTAACATTTTGTTCCCAACACAAAATGCGGTAAAAACCTATGTTGATACGGCAATTTCAAGTGCTACCATTGTAGATGCTGATGCAAACACCAAAGGAAAAATTCAATTGGCAGGGGATTTAGCAGGAACTGCCGCTTCACCTGAAGTAGCAGCTGCCGCAATTAGTACAATAAAACTTGCTACCGATGCAGTAGAAACGATAAAAATTAAAAATGGCAATGTAACCTATGCTAAAATTCAAAATGTAAGCGCCACCGATAAAGTGTTAGGACGCGTTTCTTCGGGATCCGGTGTTATTGAAGAAATTGCCACTACAGGTTCAGGTGATGTAGTGCGCGCGACATCTCCAACATTAATAACACCTGCTTTAGGAACTCCTTCAGCAGTAGTATTAACTAATGCTAGCGGTTTACCATTAAGCTCGGGTGTTACAGGAGTATTGCCTGTAGTTAATGGAGGTACGGGTTCGGCCACTCAAAATTTTGTCGATTTAAGTACGAACCAAACGATTGCTGGAGTTAAAACATTCAGTTCAGATTTGAGTGTCAATGGAGTATTAGTTGGAAAAGGAGATGGTAATGGTGATTCGAATGTAGCTATAGGAACTAATCTTGGTACAGGTACTGGGTATCGAAACACAGGTATAGGAGCCGGGGCTTTACAAAGTTTTTCAGGAACTTCTTTTGGTAACAATACAGGAGTTGGTTATGCCAATATGCAAGGATTAACTTCGGGTTATGGAAATACTTCATTAGGAGGAGAAACTTTAGCCAGCGTTGCTAATAATGACAATAATACTGCCATTGGTAATCAAACCCTACGAAATGCAGTATCAAGTAACAATACAGCTTTAGGAGCAAACGCCGGAAATGGAGTAACTAGTGGATCAAGCAACACGTTTATAGGTAGTCAAGCTGAAATAAGGAGCGGGACAGATACAAATGCAACTGCAATTGGATATGGTGCTATTGTTACAGCTAGTAATACAATCCAACTAGGGAATAGTGCTGTTACAGCTGTTAATACTGATGGTATAATTACATCCAACGGATTTGTAAAAACAGGAGGAACAGTTTCTCAATTTTTAAAAGCTGATGGATCTGTAGACAGTACTAACTATTTATCAGGCACAGTACCTTTGTTAAATGGAGGCACAGGAGCTACAAACGCTGTGGATGCACTTACTAATTTAGGCGCACAAGCGGCATCCAACATTAGTACCAATTTGAATAATGATGCTACTTCACTTACAAAATATCCTGCTGTAAAAACGATCAAGGATTATATAGATTCGAGTGTCTCTTCTGGAGCACCAGATGCCGATGCAACTACCAAAGGAAAAATCCAATTGGTGGGAGATTTAACCGGTTCTGCCGCATCGCCAGAAATTGCTGTCAATGCAGTAACTTCAGCCAAAATAAAAGATGGCGAAATTGTAGACGCAGATCTAAGCGCTTCGGCTGCAATTGCTGATACAAAGTTAGCAACCATTACTACAGCAGGAAAAGTAGATAATTCAGCTACAACAGCAACTGATGCCAATACCGCATCAGCCATTGTTGCTCGTGATATTAACGGTGATTTCACTGCCGGAACCATTACAGCAAATTTAACTGGATTAGCGACTACTGCGACCAACTTGAACGGAGGTAATTTTGGCGATATTGTGTATCAATCAGCCACTAATACCAGCTCGTTTTTAACTGGAAATACATCAGCCAATAAAAAATTCTTAACACAAACAGGCACAGGCTCAGCAGCCGTAGCTCCAGCTTGGGGAACGATAGGTACGGCAGACATAACAGACCTTGGTGCTAATGTGGCTACTTTTCTAGCTACCCCTTCGAGTGTGAATTTAGCCAATGCAATTACAAATAAAACGGGTACTGGTTCATTGGTTTTTAATACAGCACCTATCTTGTTTTCACCCACCTTGGGTACAGCATCTGCTACAAGTATTGCCTTTTCTGGTGCAGGATCTAGCACAGGTACTTCTACCATTGTGGCACCATCTGTTTCGGGGTCGGTAACTATTACACTTCCCGATGCATCAGGAACTTTAGCTACTTTGGACGGTACCGAAACCTTGACGAATAAAACATTTACAAGCCCCACTTTAACTAACCCAGCATTGGGGGCAGCTACTGCTGACTCAGTAAATAAAGTAGCCATTACTACACCAACAACTGGAGCAACGTTGACGATTGCCGATACAAAAATGCTAACCGTTTCAGATGATGCTACGGTAAGCGGAACGAATACCGGAGACCAAACTATCACTTTAACGGGAGATGTTACTGGAACTGGAACAGGTAGTTTTGCTACAACTTTAGCAACTTCAGGGGTTACAGCTGGAACCTATGGAACTGCAACAACAGTTCCTACAATCGTAGTGGATGCAAAAGGTAGAATTACAAGTGCAAGTTCAACTACAATTACGGGTGTTTCTCCTATAGGATCGTCATTAAACGATGGAGAAATTTTTATTGGCAACGGATCTAATCTAGCGGCTGCAGTTGCTGTTACAGGTGACCTGACCATTACAAACGCAGGAGTTACAGCTATTGGAACGGATAAAGTAGTGACAACTATGATTGCAGATGCGAATGTAACGGATGCCAAATTAGACAAAACGAATATCCCTTTAAGTGGATTTAAAGCTGCTGCAGCTGATGTGGATATGGGTACGTCATATAAAGTAATAAACGTTGCAGATCCTACAAATGCGCAAGACGCATCCACGAAGAATTATGTAGATACTAACTTTGTTGATTTAACAACTAATCAAGATATAGATGGTTTAAAAACATTTATTAGTAATGATGGATTAATTGCTTCTGGAACTATGGGTGCTGGAACTCCTTCTGCTTTGCCGCTAGGTAACAGAATGATGTGGTATCCACAAAAATCAGCTTTTAGAGTGGGTTATTTAGATGGTGATGATGCTTCAATTGGAAATTATTCGTTCGCTACAGGAAATGAGACGGTATCTAGTGGTAATAATTCAGCTGCTTTTGGTTACAAAACTCAGGCAACAGAAAGTAATGCTTTCGCCATAGGAAGTCAAACATTGGCAAACCAAGTTTATTCCTTTGCTTCGGGAGATCAAACTAAAGCAACCGCTACAGCTTCAACCGCTATGGGTTACAAATCAGAAGCAAGTGGTGTTTTTTCATTAGCCACAGGTAGTGAAACATTGGCAAGTGGCTCGTCATCAACTTCAATGGGTTATAGAACGGTGGCATCTGGAGTTAATTCATTAGCGATAGGGGATGAAACATTGGCAAGTCAATCATCATCAACTGCAATAGGCTATCAATCAGAAGCTTCTGGTTTTACTTCTTTAGCCACAGGTTACGATACCCTGGCTAGCGGTTCATCTTCTACTACTTTTGGATACAAAACGCAGGCAACTCAAAGTAGTGCTTTTGCTACAGGATACGAAACTTTGGCAAGCGGTTATTCTTCAACAGCTTTTGGTTATAGATCGCAGGCAACTGAAAGTAAGAAAGTAACGCTTTCGCCACAGGAAGTGAAACATTAGCAAATGGAGTAAATTCTGCTTCTTTTGGTTATAAAACCCAGGCAATTGAAAGCAACGCTTTCGCTATTGGTAGTGAAACATTGGCAGATGGAGTCAATGCAGTTGCATTTGGGAATACAACCCAGGCAACTCAGTCTAATGCTTTGGCTACAGGAAGCGCAACTATAGCAAGCGGAGTGAATTCTACTGCTTTTGGAGATGCCACTCAGGCAACGAATAGTAACGCCTTCGCTATAGGAAGTGAAACATTGGCAAATCAAGTGAATACGATCGCTATGGGATACCAAACCCAGGCAACAAATAGTAATGCCTTCGCTTCAGGAAGTTTAACACTAGCAAGTGGAGTTAATTCAGCTACTTTTGGAAACACAACTCAGGCTATAGATAGCAATGCCTTTGCTATAGGGAGTGAGACTTTAGCTAGCGGCTCGTCATCAACAGCTATGGGTTATAAATCTGAAGCAAGTGGAGTAAATTCGTTAGCTACAGGAGATCTTACTAAAGCAATCGGCTCGTCATCAACAGCTATGGGTTATAAATCTGAAGCAAGTGGAGTAAATTCGTTAGCTACAGGAGATCTTACTAAAGCAATCGGCTCCTCATCTACAGCTATGGGTTATAAATCAAAAGCAACGGGATTTTATTCATTAGCCACAGGAAATGAAACATTGGCAAGTGGCACATCATCAACAGCAATAGGTTATAAATCAACAGCTAGGGGTTCTAATTCAGTTGCTTTAGGGATAGGAATTAACGCCAATTCTTTTTCTGAAATTGCAATAGGGTCATTTAATACTAATCCAACAGCTATAGATTCTACTAGTTTTAATGTTGCTGACCGTTTATTTGTTATAGGTAATGGTACGGATGAAAATACTTTAAGTGATGCAGTAGTAGTTTTAAAAAATGGAGACACTACTATAAATGGGATTTTAAATGCAGGGGGTATCACCTATCCAAATACCGACGGTACAGCAGGACAAGTATTGACTACCAATGGAACAGGAACTTTATCCTTTTCATCAATTCCATCTCCAGATTTGGCCACAGGAGTTACAGGAGTATTACCCTTGGCTAATGGAGGAACAGGATCGGCAACTCAAAACTTTGTTGACTTAACTACAGCCCAAACTATAGCAGGAGTAAAAACATTGAGTTCCGATATGATAGTCAACAGCCTTACTTTAGGGAGAGGACAGGGTGGTGTTGAATCCAACACGGTATTAGGATCGAGCGCTTTTAGTAGCAATACATCAGGAATTGACAGTGTGGTATTAGGGTATCAAGCACTAAAAAATAATATAACCGGTGCTTCCAATGTAGCTATTGGTAAAGATGCTTTATTGGCTAACACTGGAGGAAATAATAATATTGCTATAGGAAGGTCATCATTACTAAATAATACAACAGGTAATTCTAACGTTGCAATAGGTCTTGATAGTGCTTTAAGTAACACTACTGGAAATGAAAATATAGCAGTAGGTCAAAGTGCTTTAAGAGTGAATACAACTGGTTTAGCCAATACAGCAATAGGTAGAAGTGCTTTATCAGCTACTACTACCGGAAATTATAATTCAGCTTTGGGTTGGCAATCTTTAGCCGGAAATACAACAGGTATTGATAATGTTGCAGTGGGATACAATGCAGGAAGATATGATACTACAGGAACTGCCGCAATGACTACGTCATCTTTTTCGGTATATCTAGGAGCGAGTACTAAAGGGCTAAACGCAACTGGTTCAGTCAACGAAACGGTTATAGGTAATGCTGCCGTTGGTTTGGGTTCAAATAGTACTGTAATTGGAAATAGTTCTACAACAAAAGCAGCAATTTATGGGGCTTTGAATTTACCTAACACCACAACCTCCACCACAGCAACTACAGGAGCTTTAACCGTTGCAGGTGGTGCTGGAATTGCCGAAAACCTAAACGTGGGCGGCTATGCTAAAATTACCGGAACCTTAACGGTTACTAGTGGAGCAGGGGCAGGAAAAGTATTAACCTCAGATGCCAATGGATTGGGGACATGGACAACACCAGCAGGTGTAACTACAATGGCTGCCATAGGAAGCACACCCAATGCCAATGGGGCAACAATTTCGGGAGTGAATTTGAATTTAGAACCGGCAAGCGCTACTTATGGAGGAATAGTGACTACGGGAGCACAAACCTTTGCAGGAGCTAAAACATTTTCTCCTACACTTACTGCCGCGGCTGATGGTGATATTTTAGTTGGGCTAGATATTAATCCTACCTTTGCTAATGGCTCCTATGCCGCTTTAACCAACTATGGTTTACGCGTGCAAGGGATTGGTTTTGGACGAGGTGGCGGAGGAATAGAAACGAATACCGCTGTAGGATCGGGGACATTAATAAATAATTCTAGTGGTACTTCAAACACGGGATTAGGCTATCAATCATTAGTATTCAATTCTTCTGGAATTGATAATACCGCTTTTGGGGCCTATGCTGGAAATAGAATCTCATCAGGATCCAAAAACATTTTTGTGGGAACTTTTGCAGGAAGTAAAATTGCAACAGGGTCTTCCTCTAATGCTGCTGGGGCTAATAGCGTTTTAATTGGATACGATGTTCGACCTGCCGCTGATAGTCAAACGAATCAAATCGTGATCTCAGGCTACAATGGAACAGCAGGAACCGTAGGTTTAGGATCCAACACAACTTTAATTGGTTCGTCTACCACTACTGCTGCCCGTATCATGGGAGCTTTAGATCTTCCAAACGCAACTGGTTCAACATCTACTACTACAGGGGCACTAAAAGTAGCAGGTGGAGTAGGAATTGTTGAAAACCTAAACGTGGGCGGCAATGCTAAAATTACCGGAACCTTAACGGTTGCTAGTGGAGCAGGCGCAGGGAAAGTATTGACTTCAGATGGTGATGGAGTAGCTTCTTGGTCTAATGGTTTAGGGTCTGCGGTAACGACTACTGATACCGCTTATCCAATCACATTAGCAGAGTCAATTGTGTTTTATACGGGAACCGCTGCAGGAGCATTTACTATTCCAGCTGCAGCAACAGGAAACGCGGGAAAAGAAATAACAATTAAGAATAAAACAGCCTTTGCAATTACAATTACTCCGGCATCTGGTAATATTTATATAGATAACGATAATAAAACTGCTGCGAGTGTAAGGCTCGGAATAGAAGCGTCTAACAATTGGGTAAAATTAGTTTCAGATGGCACACAATGGAACGTATTAAGAGCCTTATTCTAATCGACAACAGCATGAGAAAAGGAATAGTAGTACTAGTGTTGTGTTTGGCGTTCCTGAGTGGGAAGGCCCAAACCGGTATTGGCACGACTACGCCTAATGCTTCGGCAAAGCTGGATATCACTTCTACAGACAAAGGTTTGTTGATTCCTCGTATGACTAAAGCGCAACGCGAGGCAATAACGCTTCCTGCAGCAGCTAATGGATTAATGGTCTATCAAACCGATGATCTCTCTGGATTTTATGTGAATAACAGTACAACAACTACTGTCTCTTGGACACGCGTTAATAGTAATTGGAACCGTTCCGGAAATGATATTAGTTATACAGCTGGGAATGTATCAATTGCTGGAAATTTAACTGGAGGCAATTCAGCCACTTCTAAATTGAGCGGTTTTGTTTCTAATGTCAGCGCAGAAGCCTCTAACAGGGCTATTGCAATTACTGACAATGGGATGATTTTAAGATGCACTTCAGCCATAACATTGAGCTTGCCATCAACGGGAATTCCAGAAGGGTTTAATTGCATGATTTTACAATCGGGTTCTGGACAAGTTACGTTTTCTGGAACGTTTAACAACAGAAATAATTTTACCAAAACAGCCGGACAATATGCCATTGCTACTATATTGTATGTAGGAGGAATTTATATTGTATCTGGCGAAATGAGTAATTAATGAAAAAGATAATTGGCCTTATTGTACTATTTCTTTCGTTAAGCATACAGGCGCAACTACTGCCTAGCTATTACCCTAGCTATGAATCAAACAGAGGAAAAGGGAATGGAAAATTATATTATAGTTTGTACAGTTTAAATGCCAATTTAGTGTTTCCGGACAATGAGAGTCAAATGGACGCTTTTTTTGGAACCTATGGAACTTTTAAATTGCAAAATGTAGTACCACTACCCACCATCAAAGGGACTACGAACAGCACCTCCTCTTCCACATCAAATTTGATTAATTTTAGTTCTACCGATCAGTTCAAATCGGCTATTAGTAATACCACACCCTATTCGGGTTTTAATGGAGAACTATACGGTTTCATCATTAGCGGGTATTTTATTCCGAAACAATCAGGGATTTATAAATTTACCATAGAAGGTGACGATGCGGTTGATGTGTTTATTAACGGTACTAATGTTGCCAATCATTATGGCGGTCATGGCGCTTCTCCACGAGGCACTCATACCGGATCCATTACTCTAGTGGCCGGGAAAAAGTATACTTTTCGGGCTCGATTCATGGAGAACAGCTTTGGTGACGAATTGTATTTGTTTTGGCAAAAGCCTTCTGAAACTTCGGGCACTGTATGGTATCAAGATGTAGAAGAATTGAGTTCAGAAGAAGTATTGCCAAATGGATTGGTTTTATCAATTGATCCATCGAATTGGTATGTATATCCTAAGGCAGGAACTGCTGTAACCGATTTAAAAGGGAATGCTACGGGGACTATTGGAGGGAATATGGCTTATAGCACAATTGCATCTGGAACTTTTGTTTCGGATGGCAATGCAGATTATATTGATTTTGGTAAAACACCTACTAATTTTCCTACCGGAGACATAAGTATATTTGTATGGATACGTGCAAGTTCTTTATCTAATGGTTGGAATATTTTTATGACAAAGTGGTTTACTAATACCGCAGGGACTGGTGGGTATAGCGATTTTCATTATGCAATTTATCCTAGTGGAGGGTCTTTTTATCAAAATTTGTATACAGCATACCAATCCAATTTATTCGGATCTACTCCATTTGTTGCAAATACTTGGTATCAAGTAGGCTTTACTATTGGAGGGGGGAATATGCAAATGTACATCAATGGTAAACCAGATGGCGATCTTAGGTCTAATAATAGAATAAATTATAACGAGTCTAATTTGTTTCTAGGTGATCCTAGAATCGGAGTTGGAGGTTTTGTAGGAACTATAGGATCATTTGCAATTTACAACCGAGTAATTACACAAGAAGAAGTATTCCAGAATTTTAACGCAACAAAGACCAAATATGGCTTATAAAAATTATTTTAGTCTAGTCCTATTATTGAGTTGTTTTTTTCTAACGGCTCAAACGGGTATTGGCACCACAGCGCCAGTGAATAAATTACAAGTTGAAACCGCTACTGCTGAGCCGGCTACCACTGGACTAGCGGCAAATGGTAATTTGCGTTTAAGCGGAACTACCGGTAGCCATGTTTTGGATTTTGGTTTGAGTAGCGCAGCGACCTATTCGTGGTTGCAATCACGATCTAAATTGGCTTATGGTACCAATTATAATTTAGCATTGAATCCCAATGGAGGCTTTGTAGGAATTGGCACCACTGCACCCACAAGTTTACTAACCGTTGGAAAGGCAGATGGTACCATTGTTGCAGAATTAGTCTTAAACCCGGTAGCTACTACAAATGAAGGAGGTCAAATTTCTATTAAAAAATCATTAACAGGAAGTGTGTTAGATTGGACTATCGATCAGTACGGTACAACAGCTGCCAATGCGCGATTACGAATTTTTAGTGGTATTACTGAAACCAACGGCATAAATATTTTAGAAAATGGAAATACAGGAATTGGGACCAATAACCCAACATCCAAATTATTTGTCAATGGAGATATTACGGCCAACTCGGTAGCAGGGTCTTCTGACCGTCGTTTCAAGACCAACATTCGTCCTGTTGAAAATGCCTTAGCCAAAGTGAAAGCCTTGCAAGGAGTGTATTTTAATTGGAACCAAAAAGACTTTCCAGAAAAAGACTTTGGTACTCAAAACGAATTGGGATTTATAGCCCAAGAAGTGGAACAAATTGTTCCTGAAATTGTAGTCAAAGAGCAATCAAAAGAAGAATACCGTTCGGTAAAATACGATAAGCTAGTAGCGTTGTTAGTCGAGGCCATGAAAGAGCAACAAAAGCAAATTGAACAATTGCAAGTCAAAGTAAAACAATTGTCCAAAAAAAGAAAAAAATAGAGATGAAAAAGCTATTTATTTTCTTTTTTTTACTTGCTAGTGGTGCGGTGTTGGGACAGATGATCACGGCACCAACTTCCCTTACTTTTGAAGCTAACGCTGCCAATGTTGACCCCGGAGATTTTGTAGTGAATTGGGCTAATAATACCGATAATTTATTAGTGAGTCTTAGTTTAGATTACGTAAATACAACTAATGGAGCGACTCTCAGTTTTCCTACTACAACCGGTTTGACTCGAAATTATGGATACACAACTTGGACCAATGTTACTAGTATTGTTTTTTTTGGAACTAAAAATAATATAAATGCAGGTTTAGCCGCAATGACCCTCTCTATAGGATCCACAAAGACTGCGGTAAAAATAAATATAGAAATATCACAATATGACGCGAGTTATGTATACAATCCTGTGAACAAACACTTTTATAAATTTGTGAGTGGTGGAGTTTCGTATACAGCTGCTAAATCAGGAGCCTCTGGACAAGCATCATTCAAAGGTAAAACCCCATATTTAGCCACCATTACTTCTCAATCAGAAAATGATTTCATAAATAATAATCTGAACTACAATAATATTTGGGTAGCTATGTCGGATGCAGCTACCGAAGGGAAATGGGTGTTTGATGCAGGACCAGAAGCAACTATTAATTTTTGGAATACTTCTGTTGCGGGTATTACTAATACTACCTATACCTCGTATGCAGCTTCTGGAACAACAGTTACGAATCAATATTCGAACTGGTGTTCGGATGAGCCTAATAATTCTGACGGTGGAAGAAATGGAGAAGATTATGTCGTAGCTAAATCCGGTGGGAAAACCTGTTGGAATGATTTAGCCGGCGGGAATACAGGTGTAGATGGTTATTTGGTAGAAATAAGTGCCGACTTTCCGGCTGGATCTGATTATACAGGAGTGTATTCTAGTTATATTGTTCATAATAATGATATGGCGTTTACATTAAGTTCGGGAAATACACTATCAACAGCAATCGTTTCCAATAAGTCCAATTCATTCGGGGGTTTACAAATCAATAATGGACACACCTATACAGTCAACAGTGCCACCACTTTAAATACGAATAAACTAATCCTGTCTGGAACAGGAAAAATAGTATTTGTAGACGCCACTAGTAAATGGACACCTGGAACTTCCTCTACAACAAACACTTTTACACATAGCCCTTCAACGAATTCCAACCCTACCTATTGGTCTGCTTCATCTGTTTGGCCACCCTCAAGTCCGGATGGTTTTAATGGTGGTGTAAATACGCCACATTATTCACCATGGTTGAATTCCTATCAAGCTTGGTCGGCTGGTGTTGCAGATTATAATCAATGGATTGTATTAAATTATAATATACCTACTTATATTACAGGAATTCAAACACAAGGTAGACAAAACATGGCACAATGGGTAACTACCGCTAAAATTGAGGTAAGTATTGATGGTGTGACTTGGAAAACAGTTAAGGAAAATGCTACCATGAATAGTGATCAAACTACAATAATCAATGTTCTATTTCCAAATGTGGAATATGCACAATATGTTCGCGTCACTCCAACTGGATTTCTTGGACATCCATCAATGAGAATGGGGTTATTAATTAAACAATAAATAATGAGAATTAAAGCGCTACTTTATGTTGTTTCCTTTTTGTGTTTTGGAGTAAGTGTCGCCCAAACCGGTATTGGTACAACTACACCTGAAGCCTCTGCAAAGTTGGATGTAAGTTCAACGAATAAAGGATTTTTACCTCCCCGCATTGCTTTAACGGCAATGAATTCTGCAAGCCCAGTGACAAGTCCGGCGACGGGATTACTAATTTTTAATACGGCTTCAGCCGGCACTAACCCCAATCAAGTCACACCGGGTTATTATTACTGGGATGGCGTGAACTCTAAGTGGGTTCGGCTAGAAGATAAGGCAGACAATTTGGGTAATCATACGGCTACTGATAATATTCGTTTAAATGGATATTACTTATCTAATGATGGAGGATCTGAAGGAATCAAGGTTGATAATTCTGGCAATGTAGGAATTGGAACTAGCACTCCAACTTCAAGATTGAATATTGCGGGAGGTGGGGTGAAATTTGCCACTGGATTTGGTAATTCAACCAATAGGCCTTCTTTGAATACCAGTACTATCGGTAATTATGAATTAAGAGGTGTAGGGTCAATTACCGGAAATGCGCAAAATGATACAGCAGATGATGGTTTCTTAAGATTATCTGCTGGTGGAGGAACAAATGTAAGTTCTCAATCATCAATTGATATTTCTGGGTTTTCTACTGTTGCAGATATGAGCAATACGATAGTGATGCGAACGGGTGGGACTGAGCGATTACGAATTGATCCAATTGGTAACGTCAATATTACAGGCAAATTAAATATTAGTGATCCTAGTGGGAATGTAGTAAAAAAAGTAGCTGGATTCGTCAATGCAGGGGATTATATCGTATTAGATAATTTAAAAGTACGTATGGCTCCCACAGGTAATCGAAGTTTGCAAGTAGCTACTGTATCAGGAACATATACTGTATTTGGAAGTGATATTTTATCAGCAAGTGGATCAGGTGGTTCTACTATTTTTGAAAATAATAAATTGACAATCACAACAAATCCTGCTTACCTTAATGCAGGACTCCATTTTGTATGGGGTGGCTATACAGATACTTGGATAATCATGGATACCGATAACTTTATTGCATGGCGAATAAGTTGTATAATTGGAAATACCTATGGTGCATATGCAAATTTCATTTCTATAGAGCGCCTTTTATAGATAAAGTGGATTGTAGAATAATGGTTTACGATTTTTAAAATTTAGTGTTCTAGCTCCTGAATATAAAAAGAAACACTATTTTTGATACACCAAATTATAAATGAGCTTGCTCGCTTTTTGAATTCATGAAGCTATCTGTCCAAAAATGTTGTTCCTTACTCCAAGCCGAATACAATGGTCTTCCAACGGACGTTACCATCGATTCGATTGTCATTGACAGCCGTTCATTGCAAAACAGCGCGACCACATTATTTTTTGCTTTGGAAGGACCCAATAATGACGCACATCACTACATTCAAGAATTAATTTCAAAAGGCGTTCAGTATTTTGTGGTAACGCATATTCCTGAGAGCTGTGAGAGTAAAGCCAATTTCTTATTGGTCAAGAATACCTTAACAGCACTGCAAGAAGTAGCCAGTTACTACCGTTCCTTATTTGATTTTCCAATCATTGGAATCACAGGAAGCAACGGAAAAACCATTGTAAAAGAATGGCTTAATTTTCTTTTAAGTCCAGACTATTCCATTATACGCAGTCCCAAAAGTTACAATTCACAAGTAGGCGTTCCCTTGTCTGTCATCGGAATCAACGAACAACATAATTTGGGCATTTTTGAAGCCGGAATTTCTACCATTTCCGAAATGGAAAAGTTAGAAACGATTATTCGTCCAACTATTGGGGTGTTGACCAATATCGGATCGGCACACGATGAAGGCTTTGCCAATACCAATGAAAAAATAAAAGAGAAATTGCGTCTTTTTGATCGTGCTCAATTTTTAATTTATCCCAAAAGCGAGGCGATAGACGCGCTAATTCGTCCAGAACTCAAAATACTATCGTGGAGTTTTACGGATCCAAAAGCAGGGGTATTGGTTACCAAAAAACAGCAAAGTGCTCAGACGCAATTGCAGTTTACGACTCCTACAATTGATTTTGAAATTTCGATTCCCTTTCACGATCAAGCTTCAATAGAGAATGCCATATCCTGTGCGATGGTGTTGTTGTATTTAGAGTACGACGCCCAAACGATTCAAAACCGAATGGCGCAATTGTATCCTGTAGAAATGCGTTTGAAATTGAAAGATGGGATTAACAATTGCACCTTGATTGACGACAGTTATAGCGCCGATTTCCAGTCGTTGAAAATAGCCTTGGATTTTTTAGAAAGCCAAAAACAGTCGGTAAATAAAACAATTATCTTATCGGATATTTTTCAAAGTGGGTTGACCAATGACGAATTGTATGCTAAAGTAGCCCAATTGATAGTCGCTAATAATATTAGTCGTGTGATTGGAATTGGAGCGACAATTGCTCAATTTAAAAATCATTTTGCGAACTGTAGTACTTTTGAGACTACTGCCGAATTTTTGTCCCAAATAGAGACGCTGAATTTTGAATCCGAAACTATTTTGATCAAAGGAGCACGTAGTTTTCATTTTGAATCTATTGTGGCAGCACTCGAGGAGAAAACACACGAAACGGTCTTGGAAGTCAATTTGAACGCCATCAGTCATAATTTGAATTTCTATAAATCCAAAATGAAACCAACCACTAAAATGATGGTGATGGTGAAAGCCTTTGGTTATGGAAGTGGCGGTTTTGAAATCGCAAAATTATTAGAACATCATAAGGTGGATTACCTTGGGGTAGCCTTCGCCGATGAAGGAATAAGTTTGAAAAATGCTGGGATCCAATTGCCAATTATGGTTTTGAATCCTGAGTCAACTAGTTTTTCAGCCATTATTCAACACCAATTAGAACCTGAAATTTATAGTATAAAAGGGCTCAAGGCCTTTCTTAAATTAGCCGAACAAAAAAACTTAGATTCCTATCCGATCCACATTAAGTTGGATACCGGTATGCACCGACTGGGTTTTGAAGCGAATACGATTCAGGAATTAATTTCCACTTTGAAAGGCAATCATCGTGTTGCAGTACAAAGTATTTTATCACACATGGCGACAAGCGATGCCGAAGAACACAAAGCATTTTCACTTTCTCAAATTCGTTTGTTTGACGAATTGTCAAGCCAATTAATGAGTGAGTTAGGCATCCAACCGATACGTCATATTTTGAATACTTCGGGTATTAGTAATTTACCAGAAGGGCAATACGATATGGTACGTTTGGGCATTGGATTGTATGGAGTTTCCAATGATACTAAAGAACAAAAATACTTAGAGAATGTAAGCACATTGAAATCGGTTATTTCTCAAATTCGAACTATTCCAGCTGGAGACAGCGTTGGGTATGGCCGACGTTTTATGGCTCATGAATCAACAACTGTAGCTACAATTCCTATTGGGTACGCTGATGGAATTTCGAGACTTTGGGGCAATGAAGTGGGTTATGTTACGATTAACCAACATAAAGCGCCTATTCTAGGAAGTGTATGCATGGACATGTTGATGGTTAATGTAAATGGTATTGAGTGTGCCGAGGGAGATCCTGTAGTTGTTTTTGGCGAAAGCCCAACCGTGATGGAAATGGCACAAAAAACACAAACGATTCCGTATGAGATTTTGACTAGTATTTCGCAACGGGTAAAACGAGTTTTCTACAGAGAATAATTAATTGAATAACATGGGATTTTTTACAGATTTTAAGGCCTTTTTAATGAAAGGCGAAATTGTCAACTTAGCCACTGCGGTGATCGTTGGGGGTGCTTTTGGAAAAATAGTGACTTCGTTTACGAATGATGTTTTAATGCCGCCAATTGGGTTGCTTTTAGGAAAAGTGGACTTTAAAAATCTAAAATTAGTGTTGCAAGACGGTGTACCAGCGGTAGTAGAAAATGGAGTTCAAAAATCAAAAGCGATAGCTGAGGTAAGCCTAAATTATGGAGCATTTATCCAAACTATTTTTGATTTTGTAATCATTGGGTTCTGTATTTTTATTGTTTTGAAAGCCTATGAAAAAGCCCAACAAAAAATCAAAAAAGAAGAAAATCCTGCAGAAAGTAAAGGACCCACTCAGGAACAATTGCTAACTGAAATCAGGGATTTGTTGAAAAATAAATAGCAATGTTATAAATGTAACAATTTGTTATTTTTTGTGAACGCCCTTGTTTCGAGAATAGTATTGGTTACTTTTGCCAAAAAATAATACAATTCAATAATAAAAATATACAATGAGAATAGCAGTAGTAGGTGCTACCGGAATGGTAGGCGAAATAATGTTAAAAGTATTAGCAGAAAGAAATTTTCCGGTAACTGAATTGATTCCTGTCGCTTCTGAAAAATCAGTGGGTAAGGAAATTGAATTTGGAGGAAAAAAATACAAAGTGGTTGGAATGCAAACCGCTGTAGATATGAAAGCAGATATTGCTTTGTTTTCTGCAGGAGGCGGAACTTCTTTAGAGTGGGCCCCAAAATTTGCGGCAGCGGGAACGACAGTAATCGATAATTCATCGGCTTGGAGAATGGATCCAACTAAGAAATTAGTAGTGCCTGAAATCAATGCGGGCGAATTAACGGCAGCTGATAAAATTATAGCTAATCCGAATTGTTCAACGATTCAAATGGTATTGGCTTTAGCGCCTTTGCACAAAAAATACAATATCAAACGTATCATAGTTTCTACATACCAATCTATTACAGGAACGGGAGTAAAGGCAGTGCAACAGTTTGAAAACGAATGTGCTGGTGTCGAAGGAGACATGGTGTACAAATACAAAATCAACCGAAACTGTATTCCACAATGTGACAGTTTTGAAGACAATGGTTACACTAAAGAAGAGATGAAATTAGTAAACGAAACGAAGAAAATCTTAAGTGATAACAGTATTGCGGTAACAGCGACTGCGGTCCGTGTTCCTGTTGTAGGTGGACATAGTGAGGCTTTGAATGTTGAATTCACCAATGATTTTGATGTAAATGAAGTCCGTACTATTTTGAGTCAAACAGACGGCGTAGTAGTGCAGGATAATTTAGATACGTTTACCTACCCAATGCCAAGATATGCTGAAGGTAAAAATGAGGTTTTTGTAGGTAGAATTCGTCGTGACGAAAGTCAACCGAATACGTTAAACATGTGGGTTGTAGCGGATAACTTGAGAAAAGGAGCGGCGACCAATACGATTCAAATTGCAGAGTACTTAATTGCAGCCAAATTGGTGTAAGTAGTTCAGCAACACATAATGAAACCATTTACGATTTAGATAATTCTAAATTGTGAATGGTTTTTCTTTTTTGATTTCCATATATTTGTGTCCAATGAAACTAAAACAACAATTGATACGATTTTTCTTTGCGCTAGTCCTATTAGGATCACTAGCCCTACAATCGTTTCATGGATTGGAGCATCTTGAAAAGCAATTTGCAGAAAAAGCATGTGCTCACAAACAACTTAATTCTTCTGAGTTAACCCACCAACACAAGGGTTTTGAGCAGTGTTTTGTTTGTGCTATTTCGTTTCAAAGCGGAATCGTTTCTGAACAGTTTCAGTTTCAAATAGCCACTACTCCAGAAGTAGTAGCGCCGTACTTTTTTAACTTTCCTAGGGTTATTTCCTTTTCCGGAAGTTCCTATTCGTTGCGCGGACCCCCGCATTATAATGTTTAAATCGAATGATTCATCGGTTCTATAGTAGAACACGATTCTTTTAACATTATATCAATATCATGAAAAATTTAATTTTTGCTTTGGTAGTAAGTTGTACTGCCTTAATGCAAGCACAAAATACAGTTTCAGGAAGGATTACTGACACTAATAATAAAGCGCTTTCTGGCGTTTCTATCTATATCCAAGATTTACAAAAAGGGACCCTTTCAAACGAAGACGGAACCTATAACTTGACTAATTTGCCAAAAGGGACTGTTGTTGTTTCGTATTCTTTAGTAGGCTATGGAACTCAATTGAAAACAGTAACAACAAATCAAAAACAAACCAATGTTTCAATACAGCTTGCTCCTTCTATATTTCAGATGGATGAAGTTATTGTTTCCACTGCGTTTAACAAATTGCAATCGCAAAATGTGATGAAAGTGGCACACGAAACTATGAAAAATTTGTCTCGAAAAGGGACTTCTACTTTGATCGAAGGCTTAGCGACTATTCCTGGAGTTTCTCAGGTTTCTACAGGGGCTTCTATTGGTAAGCCGGTGATTCGCGGGTTAAGTGGCAATCGCGTATTGGTCTATTCGCAAGGTGTTCGAGTTGAAAACCAACAATTTGGCGACGAGCATGGTTTAGGATTGAACGATGCCGGAGTAGAAAGTGTTGAGGTAATCAAAGGGCCAGCTTCGTTGTTGTACGGATCAGATGCTTTGGGAGGTGTGTTGTATTTTAACCCAGAAAAATTTGCCAATGCCAATACGTATAAAGTCAATTTTAGTCAAAAATTGTTTGCCAATACTTTAGGGAGTAATTCTTCTTTGGGAGTAAAAACAAGTACCGATAATTGGAAATTCTTGGCAAGAGGAACAATGAACACTCATTCGGATTATACAACGGCAGATGGCGAACGGGTAACCAATACACGCTACCAAGAAAATGATTTTAAAACCGGAATTGGCTATAGTGACGCTTCTTTTTCTTCGGTATTGCGATACAACTTCAACGATCTTACTTTAGGAATTCCAGAAGAAGGGAACGCTGAGCAAAGTCAAAGCAAAAGTGTGTTGTATCCAAAACAAGCGGTTTCCAATCATTTAGTAAGTTTAAATTCGAGTCTCTTTTTCAATTCTTCAAAACTGGATTTGGACTTGGGTTTTATTTCAAATGACAGGTCAGAATTTGAAGACAGTGAAATAGCTGTTTTGAAAATGAAGCTAAATACCTTCAATTATAATGCGAAGTATTATTTACCCTCTTCAACAAAAATGCAGACCATTTTGGGTGTTCAAGGGATGCATCAAACCAATGTAAATTCAGGGGAAGAGTACTTAATTCCTGATGCTGTTACCCAAGATTTTGGAGTCTTTGGAACCACCAACTACGAATGGGGTACTAATGTAATTCAGGCAGGTTTGCGTTTTGATACCAGAAATTTGACTTCAGAAGCACAAGGTATACTTGGTGAAGAAGGATCTTTCGAAGCTTTGAAAAAATCATACACAAGTTGGAACGCCTCTTTGGGTTATAAAACAAATTTGAATGACGCTTTCATTTTTAGGTTCAATCTAGCCTCTGGATTTAGAGCACCTAATTTAGCAGAGTTGTCTTCCAATGGTGTTCATGAAGGGACCAATCGTTATGAAGTGGGGAATGCCAATTTGAAAACAGAACAAAACTTCCAAACGGATTTGAATTTGGAATACAAAACAGATCACTTGGAGTTTTTTGTCAACGGATTCTATAATCATATTACTGATTTTATTTATATCAATCCTACCGGAGAATCAATAGTTGATAATGAAGTTTTCAATTATGTTCAAAATAATGCGGCTCTTTTTGGAGGCGAAATAGGCTTGCATTTTCACCCTCATCCGTTGGATTGGTTGCATTTAGAAACCAGTTTCGAAACAGTTACAGGCAAAAAACAAAACGGAGATTATTTGCCGTTAATACCTGCCAATAATTGGAACAACACTTTGCGTACAGAGTGGAAGGATACTGATTGGCTTAAAGAAGGTTTCGCAACGATTAGTTTAGTGTCTACCTTTAACCAAAATAAAATCAGTGGCTTCGAAACCAGAACGCCGGGTTATAGCATTTTGAATTTAGGAATTGGTGGAACATTGCATCTTGGTAAAACCAAAATGGAGGTGAACCTCAATGGAAACAACATTACCGATAAAAAATATACCGCCCATTTATCACGACTTAAAACAGATGGTATTTCCAATATGGGAAGAAATTGGGTTTTAGGAGTCCAGTTTTCAATGTAAATAAAAGCTGCCAATTAAAATATTGGCAGCTTTTTTTATTAAATTCGATAAAATTTATGTTCTATATACCTGAAAACTATGAACTATTATAAAGTTATATTTTTTGCGATGCTACTTGCTATAGGTACGTCAATTAAAGCGCAATCCTTTGACGAAAAGCAACAGCTTGCATTAGTTATTGACCAATGGCACAAAGCAGCTTCTGATGCGAATTTCAAATCGTATTTTGAATTAATGACTAAGGATGCTGTATTTATTGGCACTGATGCTAATGAATATTGGAATAAACAAGAATTTCAAAACTATGCTAAACCTCATTTTGACAAAGGAAAAGCGTGGTCTTTTACAGCTTTGGAACGACATGTCTATTTTGATGCTAGTGGAAAAACCGCTTGGTTTGACGAGTTGTTAAATACGCAAATGAAAATTTGTAGGGGTTCGGGAGTCTTAGTTAAAGTAGGGAAACAATGGAAAATCAAGCACTATGTTTTGTCTATGACAATTCCAAATGATTCAAGCAAAGCAGTAATTGCAATCAAAGCACCAATTGAGGAAGTGCTAATTCAAAATCGAAAGTCCAAAATCTAGAGCTACTTGGGTTTATTTTCTTCTAGATATTTCAAGCTAGCCTACTTTTGTCGTATATATTTCCTTAATTTTGCTGAAAATTTTAAAGAAAGTGGGAAGCAAAAATAAATTAAAGAGGTTCAAAGAAAACGAAACGTTCACAAATGTTTTTCAACCAACACGAGAAGAGGTAGTAGGTAATTTATTCCCATTGATAGGAAAATGGAATGCTGATTTTTTTAAAAATGACAATCCAATTGTTTTAGAATTGGGCTGTGGTAAGGGAGAATATTCAGTAGGTTTAGCAGAAAGATATCCGAATAAAAATTTCATTGGGATCGATATTAAGGGAGCTCGTTTTTGGCGTGGTGCCAAAACTGCTGTAGAAACAGGCTTGCATAATGTGGCTTTCGTTCGTACTCAAATTGAATTAATCAATCATATTTTTGCTGAAAATGAAGTAGATGAAATCTGGATTACATTTCCCGATCCACAAATTAAATACAAGCGTACGAAGCATCGTATGACCAATTCCCAATTTTTGCAACTGTATAAAAAAATCTTGAAGAAAGAGGGAGTCATGAATTTAAAAACAGATAGCGAATTCATGCACGGCTATACCTTAGGACTCTTGCATGGAGAAGGACACGAAGTAGTCTATTCCAATCATAATGTATATAGAAATGAAGGAAGTCCAGAAGAGGTAACTGCATTTCAAACGTTTTATGAAAAACAATATTTAGAAATAAACAAAGCAATTACGTATATTCGATTTAAAATTAAATAGTGTCGTTTCGGTTTCAGTTATTGAAGTAAAAGCAACACATTGGTACTGAAACAAAGCACTATATGACTACAATTTCCGCATTATTTTTTGGGTTTATCAGTGCCGTTGTTGGAATCTTTCCACCTGGATTAATCAATATGACTGCGGCCAAGGTCAATAGTAAAGAAGGAAAGCGTGCTGCTATTTGGTTTGTCATTGGAGCAATACTAGTTATTATTCTACAAGTGTATCTCGCCATTTTGTTTGCTCAATTTATTGGAGAACGTCCACAAGTTGTTGTATTACTTAGAGAAATTGGCTGTGGAATTTTTATGCTATTGACGGTGTATTTTTTAGCCATTGCCAAAGCACCGCAAAAGATCAAAGGAAAAATTAAAAAACAACGAACATCCACTCGTTTTTTTCTTGGAATGTTATTGTCGGCTTTGAATTTTTTCCCTATTCCGTATTATGTTGTCGTAAGTTTGTCCTTGGCCTCCTATGGTGTATTTGCATTTGAATCTTTTTCCATTCTTGTTTTTGTTCTTGGAGCCGTATTGGGTTCTTTTCTTGTTTTTTATACTTACATCTCTTTCTTTAGTAAGATTGCAAACAAAACCGATTTTTTTATGAAAAACATGAATAAAATTATTGGGAGTATTACAGGTCTAGTTGCTTTACTAACCTTGTTCAATATTATTAATTACTATTGGAATTAACTTTTGCATGACAAAGCCAAACGATAATTTTTTTGAGCGTGTGTACAGTATTGTCAGACAAATTCCTTATGGTAAAGTTACTTCCTATGGAGCTATCGCCAAAGCGTTGGGCACAGCTCGATCTGCCAGAATGGTGGGATGGGCAATGAATGCCTCACATCATTTAGAAGATGTTCCCGCACACCGTGTAGTCAATAGAAAAGGGTTGTTGACAGGCAAGTTACACTTTGACGGAACGAATTTGATGCAACAATTGTTAGAAAACGAAGGCATTCAAGTTCAAGACAACCAAATTATCGATTTTGATACGCATTTCTGGGTTCCAGAGATGCCAAAATAACTTCCGTTTTTTCTTTTTATTCAAATAATAAGTGATGATTTTATCATCAATAAATCCAATTCAAAAGCGGGGATATAAGAATAGAATCTGTTATATTTGCAATTCATATTCAGTTTAAATAAATGAAACTTTTTCATTGGTTTTAAACGTCAAATCTGTAGTACTACATAAAATGAAATTAGATAGAAAAGAAATTCTTAAAGCCTTAGAAACGATTTCTATTGCTGGAGAAGGAAAAAATATGGTCGAAAGTGGAGCGGTTGCTAATGTAATCACTTTTGGAGATGAGGTTGTGGTTGATTTAGTGTTGCATACACCAGCGATGCACATTAAAAAAAGAGCCGAAGACGATATTAAAAAAACAATTCATGAATTGGTTTCGCCTGAAGCTAAAGTGAAGGTAAATACTAAGGTGGAAGTGGCCGATAAGCCAGAAATTAAAGGCAAAGCGATTCCAGGAATTAAAAATATTATTGCGGTAGCGTCTGGAAAAGGAGGCGTTGGAAAATCAACTACTACAGCCAATTTAGCCGTTTCTTTGGCTAGAATGGGATTTTCGGTAGGAGTTTTAGATGCCGATATTTATGGACCATCGATGCCTATCATGTTTGATGTAGAAAACGAGAAACCGATTTCTATTGAAGTCGATGGCAAATCCAAAATGAAACCTATCGAGAGTTACGAAATAAAAATTTTATCAATAGGGTTTTTCACTTCACCAAGCCAAGCAGTTATTTGGCGTGGGCCAATGGCTGCCAAAGCATTGAATCAAATGATTTTTGATGCCGATTGGGGTGAACTAGACTTTTTGTTAATTGATTTACCTCCAGGTACAGGAGACATTCATCTTTCTATTATGCAATCCTTACCTATTACAGGAGCAGTTGTAGTAAGTACTCCTCAAGCGGTTGCTTTGGCCGATGCCAAAAAAGGGGTTGCAATGTTCCTATCCGAAGCGATCAACGTACCTGTTTTAGGAATTATTGAAAACATGGCTTACTTCACTCCTGAAGAATTGCCAAAAAATAAATATTATATTTTTGGACAAGAAGGTGCTAAAAATTTGGCTACTGATTTGAACGTGCCTTTCTTAGGCGAAGTGCCAATTGTACAATCCATTCGTGAGGCAGGAGATTACGGTCGTCCAGCTGCCATGCAAGAAGGATCAGTGATTGAGTCGGTTTTCCAAGAAATTACTCGAAATGTAGTGCAACAAACGGTGGCTAGAAATGAAAGTTTGCCCGCTACAGAAGCTATTAAAATTACAACCATGGCAGGTTGTTCAGCAGTTAAAAAATAATTTTTAAAGATATGACAACAGAAGAAGTATTGGCTAATGTGCTTAAAGCATTAGAAGAAATTAGACCGTTTTTGAATTCGGATGGTGGCGATATTTCATTAGTCGAAATTGAAGACGATAAGCATGTTAAAGTTCGTTTAGAAGGAGCTTGTACAAGTTGTAGTGTCAACCAAATGACCTTAAAGGCAGGAGTTGAAACTACAATCAAAAAATACGTTCCTCAAATTGAAACAGTCGTAAACGTATTATAATTTGCGTTTGTTTTTTTGAATACAAAACACACAACTAGAGAATAAATAAAAAATGGACGTTTTAATTAAAATTAAAGACAGAGAAGGGGTCGTGCATGAATTACAAGCACCCACCGATATGGCAATGAACATCATGGAATTATGTAAAGCCTATGAGCTTCCTGTAGAAGGAACTTGTGGCGGAATGGCCATGTGCGCTTCCTGTCAATGTTATGTTTTAAACGATGTGCCTCTACCAGAAAAAGGAGATGATGAAGAGGCGATGTTATCAGAAGCATTTTATGTAAAATCCAATAGTCGTTTGGGTTGTCAAATCCCAATCACCGAAGAATTAGAAGGATTAGAGTTAGAATTGGCTCCAGAAAATTAAAATAAAAGCCCTGTCATTTGACAGGGCTTTTATTTTTGAACCACTTCACTTGCTTTGGGAGCAATTCTGTCTACAAATAAAGAATAGGCCTTTTCTGACGGGTGAAGTCCATCAGTGGCAACTAAATTCGGTTCTATTAATCCTTGTCTTGTGATGTCGGTGATATTTATAAAAGCAATGCCATTGCTATCGCAATAACTTTTAGCGAATGCATTATAACGATCAATTTCAGCTGATATTTGGGTAGGATTTGCAGATCGTTGCCCGAATGGAGTGTAGGCGTAATCAGGAATTGAAACAACAATAACATTGGTTTTGTTGCCTTTGGCTAATTTAATGGCTGATTGTACTAATTGTGGAAACTCACTTCCATAGATACTAAATTCCTTGTTTTGATATTGATTATTCACTCCAATAAGTAAAGTCACCAACTTATAATCACTTGTTGGTTGCTGTTCTTTAATCGCTTGGATTAAATTAGAAGTTGTCCATCCTGTTTGTGCAATGATTTTTAAATCTACCGATAAATTGGGGATAGTAGATTCAAGCTTTTTCTTTAGTTGTTCTGGGAAACGACAAGTAACACAAACACTTTGTCCAATTGTATAACTATCTCCAAGTGCAATGTAAGAAACTTTCTTGTTTACAGGTTGAGGCTGGGGTTCAGGGTAAGGTGCTGGGCTAATTTTTGCAATGGATACAAAATTTGTGTTTTCGCTTGAACATTGGTTAAAAAAAAACACTACAACCATCAAAATGAATAGGTGTAGTGCTGTTTTTATATGTATTGAAAAGTTGGCCATTACTTGTTTACGCAATTTCCATTGTCAAACTCAGTTGTTCTTCGATTGCATCCCAAAGTCCAATGCGTTTTTCTAATGCTGCTACAGAAATTTGTTCCACTTCACTCCATTTTTTGGTGTCATTTCCACATAATTCTGTAATCATTCCCATGGCCATTGGCCCGTGTTCATCGGCATCTAATTCAATATGGCGTTCAAAATAATAAATTAGTTTTTTCAAATCGGTTTCAGGGAAATTGGCTTGAAAGTTTTTCAAAATAGCAGTAAACATACTCGGAATCAAATCTTCTCTTCCAAAAGTAAAAGCCGCTGCGATTTCGTGTGCTTTACCTTCTTCAATTACTCTGAAAGTAAAATCCAAAAAGGCTTTGATTTTTGGATGTAAATCACTGGTTTTAATGGCTACAAAAATATTGTTTAGCGAACTTAAATTTGCTAAAAATGCTTCTATGTCTTTAGTATTTGCGCCACAATCTTGCATCGCCTCAAGGTACATCTCAAAATGACTTTGGCGACGGCCGTCTAAAGTCAAATCGCTTTCTTCGGCTACAACAATTTCATTAATTAAATAGCGCGTTTGCGTATTGGCTGTTGGAAACCAAGGCGTAGTGGTGCAAGTTAATTTAGACTGCAGTGCCTTCAACAAAGACATAAAATCCCAAACCGCATATACATGACTTTCTAAAAAACGGTATAAGTCTTCAATGCTTTGAACTTTATTGTATAAAGGGTGTTGTAATAAGGCCTCTTTTTGAGTTTGAATACTAGTGTTAATCGTATCGATATTCATTTTTTCAAATTTTTTGTAAAAGTAGAAAAGCTAATAGGTTTTCTACTTATTTCGTCATCGATTTTATGAATATTTTAATAACTGTTTGCTTTACTTGAATGCTGAAATTCCAGTGACATCCATTCCGGTAATTAATAAATGGATATCATGGGTTCCTTCATAAGTTATCACCGACTCCAAGTTCATCATATGACGCATAATGGAATAATCACCAGTAATTCCCATCCCACCTAGCATTTGTCTTGCTTCACGTGCAATATGAATGGCCATATCTACATTGTTTCTTTTCGCCATAGAAATTTGAGCCGTTGTAGCTCTTCCTTCATTTTTCAAAACACCTAATCGCCATGTTAACAATTGCGCTTTGGTTATTTCGGTAATCATTTCAGCTAATTTTTTTTGTTGTAATTGAGTACCGGCAATGGGTTTGTCAAACTGAATTCGCTCTTTTGCATAACGCAAAGCAGTATCATAGCAATCCATTGCAGCGCCTATCGCTCCCCAAGCAATTCCATATCGAGCCGAATCCAAACACCCCAGCGGAGCGCTTAATCCAGAATGGTTAGGTAAAAGATTTTCTTTAGGAACTTTGACATTATCAAAAATCAATTCGCCAGTAGCAGATGCACGAAGCGACCATTTATTATGAGTCTCGGGTGTAGTAAAACCGTCCATGCCACGTTCCACAATTAATCCGTGAATACGACCTTCTTCGTTTTTAGCCCAGACAATAGCAATATCAGCAAAAGGCGCATTCGAAATCCACATTTTGGCACCATTCAAAATAAAATGATCTCCCTTGTCTTTGAAATGAGTGGTCATTCCTCCTGGATTAGATCCATGATCGGGTTCGGTTAAACCAAAACAGCCCATTAATTCTCCAGTAGCCAGTTTAGGCAGGTATTTTTTTCGTTGTTCCTCGTTTCCGTATTTCCAAATAGGGTACATTACTAAAGACGATTGTACGGACGAAGTGGAACGTATGCCTGAATCTCCGCGTTCTATTTCTTGCATGAGCAACCCATACGAAATTTGATCAAGACCTGCTCCTCCATATTCTTCTGGAATGTAAGGGCCAAAACCACCAATCTCCCCAAGTCCTTTGATGAGTTGTTTAGGGAATTCAGCGCGCTGTGCAAAATCTTCAATGATGGGAGAAACTTCTCGTTTGACCCACGCTCTAGCCGATTCACGAACTAATTTATGTTCTTCGGTTAGTAAATCGTCAAGGTTATAATAATCAGGAGCTTGAAATAGATCAGGTTTCATCGGAATACATTTAGTACTAACAAATGTACACAAACTAATAAAACAAAATAAAAACGAAGTGGTTGTATTCTTTACATTTTACATCTTTAAGTAAAATTCTTTTGTTAAGGCGATGTATTCGGGAGTGTATTCGTGACGGCCTATTTCAATAATGAGTTCGTCCAATAAGGGAGTGTCGATTTTGTTTCGGCTTAAAGCCAAAAGGCTACGCTTAATTTCAGCGGTAGGGGTCCCTTTTACACGGGTAATCTGCATTGGATACAATTCAAATTCATTGGCTATGGCCAAAAATCGATCTTCTTCTTTGATAGGAATGATCGCTGCAAATATTCCGTTTTCAGAAAGTAATAAATCAGCAGCTTCAATCAAATCTTCAAACGGCAGTGCGTCTTGAAAACGAGCTAAGTCTCTTTGCTCGTCATTGGTTTTGTAATCTTCGGAATAGAACGGCGGATTAGAAACAATTAGATCGTATTCGTCTTCGGGTTCTTCCATAAATTCATCTAAGCCAGCATGAAAACAAAATAAGCGATCGTTCCATGGGGAGTTTTCAAAATTATCTGTCGCTTGTTCGTATGCTTTTTCGTCAATTTCCAATGCGTCGATTTGTGCTGCATTAGAACGTTGCGCAAGCATTAAAGCAATAATACCTGTTCCGGTGCCAATATCTAATATACTATAAGGCTTTTGTTCTATCGGCGCCCATGCACCTAATAACACACCATCGGTGCCTATTTTCATAGCGCATTGATCTTGCTGAACTGTAAATTGTTTGAATTGGAATTTGGACATTGTGTTTTTAGATTTTTGATTTTCGAATAACCGAATAAACAAATAACCAATTCATCTTTTACAGATACATCTCAATCAATCCTTCAGGTAAATTCATCACTACTTTTTTGTTGTCGCGATCAATTGTTACCAAGAAATGGTCAATCATTGGAATTAGAATTTCAATTCCGCCATGAAGTACTTCAAAAAGAGGTTGTGCAGTGGAATCGTTGATGGATTGAATGGTGCCAACCACGCCAAGACGTTGATCTTCGACTTCAAATCCAATCACTTCGTGGAAATAAAATTTATTACCACTTAATTTGGGTAGCATACTTAAAGGGAGATAAAGGTCATTCCCTAAAATAGCTTCAGCCTCTTCTTCGGTAGCAACATCTTCAAAACGAATTCTAAGAAAGTCGTTTTTATGGAGGGAAGAGGTTTCAATAAAAAAAGGAACCAAGTGTTTGTTGCATTCAACAAACACTGATTCCAGATTTTCGTATAACTCGGGTTCGTCTGTGTCTAAATAAGCTAAGACTTCACCCTTGAAACTAAATTTTTTAGCGATTTTACCTAAATAGAAACATTCTTCTTTACGCATTGTCGCTTAGAGAATTTATGCTTCAGTTGTTTCGTTATTTTCTTCAGCAGCAGGAGCCTCTTCAGCAGGAGCTTCAACAACTTCTTCAGCAACAGCTTCAACAGCTACTTCTTCAGCAGGAGCTTCAACAACTTCTTCAGCAACAGCCTCAACAGCTACTTCTTCTTCAGCAACAACTTCTTCTTCAACAGCAGGAGTTGCGGCAGCAATAGCATCCGCTTCAGCTTGAGCCGCTGCAGCTAAACGTTTTGCATTTACTTCTTTTTCTGCTTTTAAAGCTTTAGCTTTAGCATCCGCTTGCGCTTTTGATAAACCATCTTTTTTAGCATCCACTTTACCAGCTTTTGCTTCTAACCAAGCAGCTAATTTTGCATCAGCTTGTTCTTGAGTTAAAGCTCCTTTACGAATACCTCCATCAAGGTGGTGTTTCAATAAAGCACCTTTGTAAGAAAGAATTGCTTTTGCAGTATCTGTTGGTTGTGCACCATTGTGCAACCATTTTACAGCGCTATCTAAATTTAATTCGATAGTTGCAGGGTTAGTGTTTGGATTGTAAGTACCGATTTTCTCTAAGTATTTACCATCTCTTTTTGAGCGAGCATCAGCTGCTACTACCCAGTAAAACGGTTTTTGTTTTTTACCGTGTCTTTGTAATCTAATTTTTACTGACATAATCTTATGATTAAATTTTGAGGTACTCGACCTCGGTTAATTAAGGGTGCAAAGATACATTTTTTATTTAAAAATGCTAATTCGAATTGTATTTTAATAATAGAAAATTATTCCACCGTTTTTACACCTAATTCATTGACCTTAAGCTATCTTTTTGATAAATATATCATAAATAAGTGCAATCATAGTAGATTAGGATTTATTAAGACTACATTTGTCCCTTAATTAAACAAGTTTATATGAACATTTTTGTGGGAAGTCTTCCATTCAGTATTGAGGAAGCAGATTTAAGAGAGTCTTTCGAGGCATACGGAGCAGTAGATTCAGTTAAAATTATTACTGACAAATTTACTGGTAGAAGTAAAGGTTTTGGTTTTGTTGAAATGCCAAGCGACGAGGAAGCTCAAAAAGCAATTGACGAATTGAATGGTGCAACTGTTCAAGGACGTTCAATCGTAGTAAACAAATCTGAGCCTAAACCAGAAGGCGAAAGAAGAAGTTTTAACAACAACCGTGGTGGAGATTCACGCGGAGGTTACGGAAACAACCGTGGCGGTGGAGACCGTGGAGGTAGAGGAGGATATTAATATTTTTTCTTTATATATAAAAAGGTGTCAATTTTCATTGACACCTTTTTTATTTTACTTAGTTTGTGAATTACAAATTAGCCACTAACCAATCACCAACTTCACTTGTTTTGTAAGCTTTTGATCCTTTTGTAGCTAGATCTTCTGTCACAATTCCTTGTTCTAATGATTTGTTGACTACGTTTCTGATGGCTTCGGCTTCGGCTTTCAAGCCAAAAGCATCTTCAAACATCATGGCTGCTGATAAAATTGTAGCCAATGGATTAGCAATATTCAATCCAGTAGCTTGTGGATACGATCCGTGAATGGGTTCGTACAATGAAGTGTGTTCTCCTACAGAAGCCGATGGCATTAATCCCATTGATCCTGAAATTACAGATGCCTCATCTGTTAGGATGTCTCCAAATAAGTTTTCAGTAATTAACACATCATACGAATTTGGCCATTGTACCAATCGCATCGCCACCGCATCTACAAATTCATACGACACTTCCACTTCTGGGTAGTCTTTTTCCATCGCTTGAACGGTTTCTCTCCACAAACGAGACGTTTCCAATACGTTAGCTTTGTCTACACAACATAATTTTTTAGAACGTGTCATCGCTAATTCAAATCCTTTTTTTGCCAAACGTTGTACTTCGGCTCTTGTGTATACACAGTTGTCAAAAGCAGTATCACCGTTGTCTTTTCTTCCTTTTTCACCAAAGTAAATTCCGCCTGTTAATTCTCGTAAGAAAACCAAATCGGTTCCTTCGATACGCTCTCTTTTTAAAGGAGAATTGTCAATTAAAGAAGGGAATGTAAAAGTGGGACGCACATTGGCAAACAAACCTAATTTTTTACGCATCAATAATAATCCTTGCTCTGGGCGAACTTTTGCCGAAGGATCGTTATCGTATTTTGGGTGTCCAATAGCGCCAAATAAAACCGCATCGGCTTGCATACAGATTTCGTGTGTTTCATCTGGATAAGGAACACCAACCGCATCGATAGCACAAGCTCCAGTTAAAGCTGGTGTCCAGTTGATTTCGTGATTGAATTTTTTTGCAATAGCATCCGAAACTTTTACAGCTTCATTAATTACTTCAGGTCCTATTCCGTCTCCGGCTAAAAGTGCAATATTGAATTTCATTTTAAAATATTTTATTTAAAGATTGAATTATTTAAAGATTTAAAGATTGAAGTTTTAACTTTTCAATTTTTAAATCATTTTAATTTTTTAATTTGTTACCACATTCAGCATTTTTTGAGTGGCAACAATTGCCGCTACTGTTTGATCGGAGTCCAATCCGCGGGTTTTGAATTCTTTGCCGTTGTTGGTCCAAGTGATAATAGTTTCGCATAGCGCATCCGAACTACTTCCAGGAGGGATTCGCACAGCGTAATCTATTAATTTTGGCAAACTCATTTTTTTGCTTTTGTAAATTTTGGCTAATGCATTCATAAAAGCATCAAACTGACCGTCGCCTTGTGCATTTTCTTCAATTGTCTCACCGTCAATTTTCAGACAAAGTGTAGTCGAAGGTCGCATTCCTTTAGCATGTACTAAAACGTAAGATTCCACAGTGATGCGTTCTTCGTAGGTTTGGCTATCCAAAACATCTGAGATGATGTATGGTAAATCTTCTTTGGTAACTGTTTCTTTTTTGTCACCCAATTCGATAATTCGTTGGGTAACCAATTTTAAATCTTCTTGATTCAGCTGTAATCCTAATTCTTGAAGGTTTTTTTCGATATTGGCCTTACCAGAAGTTTTTCCTAAAGCATATTTTCGTTTTCTTCCAAAACGTTCTGGAAGCAAATCATTAAAATACAAATTGTTTTTATTGTCACCATCAGCATGAATACCTGCAGTTTGTGTAAAAACATTGTCTCCCACAATCGGTTTGTTGGCTGGAATTCTATACCCTGTAAAAGTCTCAACTAATTTACTCACCGAGTACAACGATGATTCTTTCACGTTGATACTTACCTCAGGAATGAAATCATTGATTACGGCTACAGTACTTTCTAAAGGCGCATTCCCAGCGCGTTCTCCCATACCATTTACCGTAACGTGTAATCCGTGAATACCTGCTTTTACCGCTTCAATAGCATTGGCAACACTTAAATCGTAATCGTTATGAGCGTGAAAATCAAAATGAGTATTGGGATATTTAGCCGTAATTTTTGAAATAAATTCAAAAGTTTCTGACGGAATTAGAACTCCCAAAGTATCGGGCAATAAAATTCTTTTGACCGGTTGTTGTGTCAAAAAATCCAAATACTGAAAAACATAATCAGGTGAATTGCGCATTCCGTTACTCCAATCTTCTAAATAGACGTTGGTTTCAATATTATTGGCTTTTGCCAAAGTTATGGCTTGTGCAATTTCAGTAAAATGTTGTTCAGGTGTTTTCTTTAATTGATGAGTTAAATGGTTGAGCGAACCTTTGGTCAATAAATTTTGAACTTTAGCTCCTGCTTTCTTCATCCATTCGATAGAAACGCCGCCATCAACAAACGAGAGTACTTCAATTTTATCCGTATACCCTTTGGCGGAAGCCCATTCCATAATGCCTTTAACACCTTGAAATTCGCCTTCACTCACACGCGCCGAAGCAATTTCGATACGATCAATATGAAGTTCTTCAAGCAACAATTGCGCAATGGTTAATTTTTCTGCAGCAGAAAACGATACTCCCGATGTTTGTTCTCCATCACGAAGTGTCGTGTCCATTATTTCAATTTTTCTTTTTCCCATCATCAATTGGATTCTAAAGGCACTTTGATTTCGATATTTTGAAATCAAATGAGTTTAATTGTATAAAACGGTAAAAGCAGTTACCCAGTCAAACTGTAAATTTGACAATTGGTAACTGCATTTGTATAGTTTGGTTTTAGTAAGGCAATTGGTTGGCAAAACTAACAATCTCTTCTTTCATACTTTGCAAGTAATCAATATCGTCAAACCCATTGATCATATTGTTCTTTTTGTATCCGTTGATAGCAAAAGACTCGCTTTGACCTGTAGCCAATAATGTAATCGTTTGTGCTGGTAAATTGATTTCCAACTCAGTATTTGGATCTGCTTCAATAGCACTGAAAATAGTATCAGCAAATTCAGGACTTACTTGAACAGGAAGTACTCCGATGTTCAAACAATTTCCTTTGAAAATATCTGCAAAGAAACTAGAGACTACCGCTCTGAATCCGTAATCGTAAACTGCCCAAGCAGCGTGTTCTCTTGAAGATCCTGAACCAAAGTTCTTTCCTCCTACAAGAATTTTTCCGCTGTAGGTTGGATTGTTTAAAACGAAATCAGCTTTTGGAGTATCGTCTCCATTATATCTCCAGTCTCTGAAAAGATTATCACCAAACCCTTCACGCTTCGTTGCTTTTAAGAAACGTGCTGGAATAATTTGATCAGTATCTACATTTTCTATAGGTAGTGGCACCGCACTACTTCTAAGAATATTAAATTTATCGTATGCCATTTTTACTAATTTATCGCAAGGACGCTAAGTCGCATTGCATTATTTTTTATGTAATCTTTATTCTTAAAACAAATCTCTAGGATCAGTCAATTTGCCTGTAACTGCAGCTGCTGCAGCCATTATTGGACTAGCCAATAAAGTTCTTGAACCAGGACCTTGACGGCCTTCAAAGTTTCTGTTGGATGTGCTTACTGCATATTTACCAGCAGGAACTTTATCATCATTCATGGCTAAACAAGCCGAACAACCTGGTTGACGCAATACAAATCCTGCTTCGGTAAGAATATCTAACAATCCTTCCTCTTTAATTTGTGCTTCCACAACATGAGAACCTGGAACTAACCAAGCGGTAACATTGTCTGCTTTTTTTCTCCCTTTTACAATTTCTGTAAAGGCTCTAAAATCTTCAATTCGGCCATTAGTACAACTTCCTAAGAAAACGTAGTCGATTGGTTTGCCAATCATCACATCATTTTCTTCGAAGCCCATATAGGCTAATGATTTTTTATAGGTTTCCTCACCGCCTTCTACTTGGTTGGCATTTGGAATATTTTTAGAGATACCAATTCCCATTCCTGGGTTAGTACCATAGGTAATCATAGGTTCGATATCCGAAGCTTTGATGTTTAGTTCAGCATCAAATACTGCATCGGCATCTGTTTTTAAAGTTTTCCAATAGGCAACTGCTTTATTCCAAGCCTCTCCTTTTGGAGCGTGTAATCTTCCTTCTAAGAAATCAAAAGTAGTTTGGTCTGGAGCAATCATTCCGCCTCGAGCACCCATTTCGATACTTAGGTTACACACAGTCATACGACCTTCCATAGTCATGTTTTCAAAAACATCACCTGCATATTCTACGAAATATCCAGTACCTCCGGAAGTAGTTAATTGAGCAATGATATAAAGTGCTACGTCTTTTGGACCCACCCCTTTGTTTAATTGACCATTCACATTGATACGCATTTTCTTTGGCTTTGGCTGCATAATACATTGTGTAGACAATACCATTTCTACTTCAGATGTTCCGATACCAAAAGCAATGGCACCAAAAGCTCCGTGAGTAGAAGTATGCGAATCACCACAAACAATAGTAGCACCAGGCAATGTAATTCCGTTTTCAGGACCTACAACGTGTACGATTCCATTTTTTTGGTGACCTAATCCCCAGTGAGAGATGCCATATTCATTGGCATTGTCTTCTAAGGCTTTCAATTGATTTGCAGATAAAGGGTCTGCTACGGGTAGGTGTTGATTTATTGTCGGTGTGTTGTGATCGGCAGTGGCAAAAGTACGCTCTGGATATAAAACCGAAATACCTCTTGTTTTTAAACCTAAAAAGGCAACAGGACTAGTAACTTCATGAATGAAGTGACGGTCAATAAAAAACACGTCTGGTCCATCTTCAATCTTACGCACTACGTGCGAATCCCATACTTTGTCAAATAATGTTTTACTCATTGTAACTATTTTTTAAATGTATTTCTGTGTTTTCACTATCGGATTTTAGAACCCAATTGTAAGAATTGATGCAAAAATAAAAAAAGAATTAAAGTCACTTTGATACAATACGAACTATATACGATACCCAAAATGGCTTAATCAATACGATTAGTATTATAAAGAATTCTGTTTTGAATTATTTTACCTATACCTATGTCGTTTGAGTTTATTTAAAACTTCTTTTTATTGTGTTTTGTTCTAATTTTAGAAATTGCAAATTTAGGCTTGTTTTGCCCTAATTTGATGATTTTTAAGCATAAAAATGTAACATTTGAGCATAAAATAGTCATAATTTGGAAAATTCGGCAGAATTTAATTTTTCGTTTTGAATCGTTTTTATGTCTTTTTGAGCTTCAATTTTGAAAAATAAAACAGCCTGAATTGTTGCTTTTTTTTGAGTTCATTTTACGACATCCAAAAAAATTGAATTTCATTTTTTTGTTAATAACTTCCCGATTTTTTTAGCCTAAAAAAAACTAAATTTGAAACTCATTTTTTTTGAGTTTTTCTAATAATAAAATGTTTGCAACCAGTTAAATAAACAACTGAAATCAATCCGATTTTTGTTCCCGACGATTAGCGGCGGGCTGGGATGAACTTTATGTACTTAATATTCGATACCGAAACCACAGGTTTACCAAAGCGTTGGGACGCACCCATCACCGATACCAACAACTGGCCACGTTGTATTCAAATTGCCTGGCAGTTGCACGATGATATGGGAAAACTCATCGAGCATCAAGATTATTTGGTAAAACCAGAGGGATTCAACATTCCTTATGATGCGGAACGAATTCACGGTATTTCAACAGAATTAGCCGAAGCCGAAGGAATTTCTTTGGCAGAAGTGTTAGAAAAATTCAACATCGCTTTGGCGAAAGCTAAATTTATTGTGGGTCAAAATTTAGGATTTGATGTCAATATTATGGGATGCGAATTCCACCGAATGGGAGTAGAATCGCCAATGGCTTCGATGCCTGTTTTAGACACTTGTACTGAAGTAACAGCCTCACTTTTGCAATTACCTGGAGGACGTGGTGGAAGGTACAAATTACCTACTTTGACCGAATTACACAGCTATCTTTTTAACCAACCGTTTGCTGAAGCGCACAACGCTACTGCCGATGTAGAGGCAACCACGCGTTGTTTTTTAGAATTAATTCGCCGTGACGTTTTTACAAAAGAAGAATTAGATGTTCCAGCTTCTTATTTTGAAGATTTTAAAAATAGAAACCCAAGAACAATTGAATTAATTGGTCTCATACATATTAATTTAAAAGAAGCTTCAGATCGAATTCGCCAACAGTTCGGTGAGAAACAAACGGAAACAGTTTCAAAAGATACTCTTACTGAAAACAAAAAAGCATTAGTTGATACTGATTTTGTCCATCTTCACAATCATACACAATTCTCAGTTTTACAATCTACTATAAGTATTGCGGCATTGGTAAAAGCGGCAGCGCAACAAAAAATGCCAGCTGTAGCAATGACAGATCACGCTAATTTAATGGGCGCCTTTCATTTTGTTAGGGATATTTTAGCCCATAATAAATCAGTTGCTGCCAAGAATAAGACGGCTGTCGAAAACGGAGAAGAGCCTACTGAAGTTCCTATGAAACCAATTGTAGGTTGTGAGTTTTTTGTATGTGACAATCATAAAGATAAGTCCCGAAAAGACAATGGATACCAAATTGTATTATTGGCGAAGACCAAAAAAGGTTATCATAATTTGGCTAAAATGTCTTCGATTGCTTATACCGAAGGGTTTTATTATGTACCTAGAATTGACAAAAAAGTTATCCAAGAATACAAAGAAGATATTATCGTTTTGTCTGGAAATCTCTATGGAGAAATTCCAAATAAAGTTTTGAATTTGGGCGAAAACCAAGCCGAAGAAGCCTTGCTTTGGTGGAAAAACGAATTCAAAGACGATTTTTATATTGAGGTCATGCGCCACAATCAGGAAGATGAAAATCGTGTTAATTCGGCTTTAGTAAGTTTGGCTAGAAAACATGAAGTCAAACTAATTGCGACTAATAACACCTTTTATATTGATAAAGAAAATGCCAATGCTCACGATATTTTATTGTGCGTGCGCGATGGCGAAAAGCAAACTACACCAATAGGACGAGGTCGTGGATATCGTTATGGTTTGCCAAATCAAGAATACTATTTCAAGTCGGGAGATGAGATGAAACAACTCTTCAACGATTTGCCGGAAGCGATTTCGAATATCTCAGAAATTGTCGATAAAATTGAAATTTACGATTTAGCACGTGATGTGTTATTGCCTAAGTTTGAAATTCCAAACGAGTTTTTAGTTCCCGAAGATGAGATTGATGGAGGCAAACGTGGAGAAAATAAGTATTTGCGTTACTTGACTTTTGAAGGAGCAAAAAAACGCTATCCCGAAATTACTCCCGAAATTCAAGAACGTTTGGATTTTGAGTTGATGACCATTGAAAATTCGGGTTATCCAGGTTATTTTTTGATTGTTCAAGATTTTATTGCCGAAGCTAGAAACATGGGAGTTTCTGTTGGACCGGGTAGGGGATCTGCCGCGGGTTCAGTAGTAGCCTATTGTTTGAAAATCACCAATATAGATCCGCTGAAATACAACCTGCTTTTTGAGCGTTTCTTGAATCCGGATCGTGTGTCATTACCCGATATTGATATTGATTTTGATGATGAAGGACGAAGCAGTGTTATGGATTATGTGATCCGAAAATACGGATCCAAACAAGTAGCACAAATCATCACCTATGGAAAAATGGCTACGAAATCGGCTATTCGTGATACGGCCCGAGTGTTGGATTTACCTTTATTTGAAGCCGATAAAATAGCGAAGTTGATTCCAGGTATGATGCCGTCAAAATGGAATTTAGCTCGTTTTCTTAACGAAGACGATGCGTTAATCAAGAAAACGGTTCGTCCAGAAGAATACGATAAAATCAAAGAATTAATTGCCTTGGCTGGCGGAGGTGATTTAGGAGGGGAAACCATTCAGCAAGCCAAAGTGTTAGAAGGAAATCTAAGAAATACAGGGATACACGCTTGTGGTGTGATCATTACACCCGATGATATTACCAATTTTGTACCGGTAGCTACAGCCAAAGATTCGGATTTGTATGTGACCCAATTTGACAACTCGGTGGTAGAAAGTGCCGGCTTGTTAAAGATGGACTTTTTGGGATTGAAAACCCTAACCTTAATTAAAGATACCGTTAAATTAGTAAAATATCGATCTGGAATTGACTTGAATCCAGATGAGTTTCCAATCGATGACCAAAAAACCTACGAACTATTTCAACGTGGCGAAACAGTAGGGATTTTTCAGTACGAAAGTCCCGGAATGCAGAAATACATGAAGGAATTAAAGCCTACGGTTTTTCCTGATTTGATTGCCATGAATGCGCTGTATCGCCCGGGTCCGATTGCCTATATTCCAAGTTTTATTAAACGTAAAAATGGCGAAGAACCAATTGTATATGACTTGGACGATTGCGAGGAGTTATTGAAAGACACCTACGGAATTACCGTTTACCAAGAGCAGGTAATGCTTTTGTCCCAAAAATTAGCAGACTTTTCTAAGGGGGATGCCGATGTTTTGCGTAAAGCAATGGGAAAAAAGATGATCGATGTCTTGGCGAAAATGGAGCCAAAATTCATCGAGCAAGCGATGGCCAAAGGTCATGCGAAAGACAAATTAGAGAAAATTTGGAACGACTGGAAAGCCTTTGCGGAATATGCGTTTAATAAATCGCACTCTACTTGTTATGCTTGGATTGCCTATCAAACCGCCTATTTGAAAGCCAATTATCCAGCCGAATATATGGCGGCGGTGCTTTCGAATAATATGAGCGATATCAAACAAGTTTCGTTTTTTATGGAAGAATGTAAACGAATGGGATTGCAGGTTTTAGGGCCAGATGTGAATGAGTCATTTTATAAATTTACCGTAAACGATGATTATGCGGTTCGTTTTGGAATGGGAGCGATTAAAGGAGTTGGTTCTGGTGCTGTTGCAACTATTGTAGAAAACAGAAAAGACGGGAAATACAAATCGATTTTTGATTTGACCAAACGCATTGATTTGCGAGCCGCCAATAAAAAAGCTTTAGAGAATTTGGCTTTAGCCGGAGGATTTGATTCGTTTGAAGGAACAACTCGAGCTCAATATTTTCATGATGATGGCGATGGAATTACCTTCTACGAAAAAGCGATGCGTTACGGAGCGAAGTTCCAAGAAAACGAAAATTCATCGCAAGTGAGTTTGTTTGGAGAAAGTAGCGACGTACAAATTGCCGAGCCTGTGGTGCCACCTTGTGAAGATTGGAGCACCATGGAAAAATTAGCCAAGGAAAAAGAAGTTGTTGGAATTTATATTTCCGGGCATCCATTGGATGATTTTAAGTTTGAGATGAAATACTTTTGCAATGCCAAATTAGAGGCGCTGAAACACTTAGAACACTATGTAGGTAAGACGCTTTCTTTTGGAGGGATAATAAATAATGTGCAACATCGGGTGGCTAAGAACGGTAAAGGTTGGGCTTCCTTTTTTTTGGAAGGATACGATGAAAGTTACGAGTTTAGAATCTTTGGAGAAGAGTATTTGAAATTCCGTCATTTTTTGATTCAGAATAACTTTACGTACATGCGTGTTTTGGTAAAAGAAGGATGGGCAGATAAAGAAACGGGTAAAAAAGGCGAGCCTCGATTACAGTTTACGTTGATACAATATTTACAAGATGTATTGCCGTCTTTTGCAAAAAAATTAGTCCTGTTGTTGAATATCAATGATATTCAAACGGATTTTATTCAGCAATTGAACCAACTTTTTCAAGACAATAAAGGAGACAATACGGTAACTTTCGAAATCATGGAACTAGAGAAAATTACCAAAATTGTCGAAACGATTTCTGAAATTGCCGAGACCGAAGAAGAAGTATTTGTAGAAGAAACGGATATTGAAGATATAGATGTTCCTTTGATGGAAACTCAAAAAATTAGTACGACTACCGAAGTAGAAGAAATTAATGTAGTTACAAAATTGAGCATGCCAAGTCGAAAATTAAAAGTTAAAATATCCAACGAGTTATTGTTGGAATTAGAAAAAAGACAGATTAACTTTAAGTTGAACTAATTAGCATATAAAAAAAGGCAATACTTTTATAGCCAAAACTAATTTCGTAGTGATGTTCGAATGGTTTTTAATTTATAAATTTGCATCACAATAATTAAACAAAATAAATAAAGATATTATGGCATTAGCAATAACAGATGCTACTTTTGATGAAGTAGTTTTGAAATCAGACAAACCAGTTTTAGTAGATTTTTGGGCAGCTTGGTGTGGACCATGTAGAATGGTAGGACCAATCGTTGATGAATTAAGCAATGAATACGAAGGGAAAGTAGTTGTTGGAAAAGTAGACGTTGATGCCAACCAAGAATTTGCAGCAAAATACGGAGTAAGAAACATCCCAACGGTTTTGATTTTCAAAAATGGAGAAGTAGTAGGTAAGCAAGTAGGTGTTGCTCCAAAACAAACCTATGCAGATAGCTTAGACGCTTTGTTGTAATTAAGAGATTAGAAAATTTAATATAAATTAGGATTGGCGAAAGTCAATCCTTTTTTATTTTGTGATAATGCAAATAAAATATTTATTTTAAGAAAAAGTTTAATCCTTTCGGTTGAAAATCAATTGTGTAGCTTTAAATGAAATATGGATTACACTTTAATAGTAGTCAATATATATAGTGTATCTATTTTTGAAAAGCTTGTGCGCACTTCTGGCTAAATAAGAATTCATTATGTCGGAGTTACACTGAATAAAAATTTTAAAAAAATCCTTCTGGTCTAGTTGGTTGAAAAACAAAACCTTGGTTGATTTCAAAACGAATTATTTAATTTTTTTTATAAAAACACTTGCGTAAACAGAAATCTGTTGTATATTTGCAACCGCAATTAAGCAGAGGTTTGGTAGTTCAGTTGGTTAGAATACATGCCTGTCACGCATGGGGTCGCGGGTTCGAGTCCCGTCCAGACCGCTAAATTGGGAAAAGCACTTCGTAAAGAGGTGCTTTTTTGCCCAAAAACGGTATCTAAGGCTAGTTGTGTTGTTTGGTCGGCCTTGTAAGCTGACCTGGTTTAGTAGTTAGACCGATGAAAAGCTTTCCAGAAATTCTGATTTTCAGAACTAAGGATAGCTTTTTTGATTTAGAAAGGTACTAAATCGATATAGTTCGTTCTTATCTCATTAAAAGAACATCATCTCCTGCATTTTTTCTCTTGTTTTTTTCTATTTTCATTCTTCAATCAAGATTTGTAACTTTATAACCCTTCTCAAATAAAAATAATTGTATTTTTATACCCAATTAGTTCCAATCAAATCCAATACATTGAAGCATTATTCTCTTATAGTAATTTTTCTTTTGTTTAATTCTTGTCAGTATTTTGGGAAGCAAGTGCCTACTGAACAAGAATTATTAGCAAAGGAGTTAAACGAAATTAACTGGAAAGAAGTCGATGAATTTCCTTCGTTAGTTGATTGTGAAAAAATTGAGAATAAGACCCAACGCCAACAGTGTTTTTTCGAAATATTAACTCAATTAATTCAAGAAAAACTAAGTGTTGATACACTTTCGGTTTTGTATCCAGAATTAGATACGATCGAGGTTAAAGTAACAGTATTTCCAAATGCAACGCTTCAATTTGAGCCTCAGTTTCCAAAAGACTCAGTGGCCTATGATACCATTAAAATTGATAGTATTTTAAAAGCTCGATTGGTTGATTTTCCAAAAGTAAATCCTGCAATCAAACGCGGAATTCCGGTTAAAACTCAATTTATTCTTCCGGTTATTCTAAAAGTAGAGTAATTGCTACCTGTAAACAATCCTCCATTGGCAAACGAACGCATCATATTAGGAATCGACCCAGGAACTACCATTATGGGTTTTGGATTGATTAAAGTAGTCAATAAAAAAATGGAGTTTTTGCAATTGAACGAACTGCAACTTTCCAAATACGACAATCATTACCAAAAGTTAAAAATCATTTTTGAACGTACGATTGAGTTAATTGAAACCCACAATCCAGACGAAATAGCGATTGAAGCTCCCTTTTTTGGAAAGAACGTGCAATCGATGTTGAAATTAGGACGAGCGCAAGGTGTGGCTATGGCTGCTGGACTTTCACGCGGAATCCCGATTACAGAATACGAACCTAAAAAAATTAAAATGGCTATTACCGGAAATGGGAATGCCAGTAAAGAGCAGGTTGCTAAAATGCTCCAACAATTATTAGGTCTTAAAACTTTGCCCAAAAATTTAGATTCAACGGATGGATTAGCTGCTGCTGTTTGTCACTTCTTTAATTCGGGTCGAGTAGAAATTGGGAAAAGTTATTCGGGTTGGGATGCTTTTGTAAAGCAAAACGAAGAACGAATCCGATAAATTCAAATTATAATGTCAGGAATTTATATCCATATCCCATTTTGCAAACAGGCTTGTCATTACTGCGACTTTCATTTTTCGACTTCGATGAAGAAAAAAGACGAAATGGTTTTGGCTTTAGCCAAAGAATTACAGTTGCGTAAAGACGAATTTCAATTCGATGCTGAATTCCCATGTATTGAAACTATTTATTTTGGAGGAGGTACTCCATCCGTATTGACAGTTAAGGAAATTCAATTATTGATCGATACAGTACGCCAAAATTATTCGGTGTCCCAAAATCCTGAAATTACCTTGGAGGCTAATCCAGATGATTTGTCAGAAGAAAATCTTAGTGCATTTGCGGCAATCGGGATTAACCGACTCTCGATTGGAATTCAATCTTTCTTTGAAGAAGATTTAAAGCTGATGCATCGTGCTCATGATTCGGCGCAAGCCAAAAAATGCCTTGAATTAGCCACCAAGTATTTTGACAATATTTCTTTGGATTTAATTTATGGAATTCCAGGAATGACAAATGAAAGATGGCGACAAAATATTGAAACGGCACTGTCTTTTGGAATACCACATATTTCCAGTTATGCTTTGACGGTAGAACCAAAAACAGCATTAAACAAGCTGATTCAAACAGGTAAAGTTGCCGCGCCAAAAGATGAGGTAGCGCAAGAGCATTTCATGATTTTGGTTGAAACGCTTGAAGCCAATGGATTTCTGCATTATGAGTTGTCTAATTTTGGTAAAGAAAATTATTTTTCTCGAAACAATTCGGCCTATTGGTTGGGTAAAAAATATCTTGGAATTGGTCCTTCGGCTCACAGTTACGATGGCGTTTCTAGGAGTTGGAATGTTGCTAATAATGCCTTGTATTTGAAAGCAATTCAGAATAGCGAACTGCCTAGGGAAGTTGAATTATTGTCTCAAGAAGACCGTTATAATGAATACATCATGACGGGATTACGAACGATTTGGGGTGTTTCATTAATTCGAATTGAGCAAGAATTTGGTACAGATTATTTGAATTATTTGAAACAACAATCACAAAAATTCATCTCTGATGGCTTGCTTGTTATTACTGATGGTATTTTGAAACCTACACTGAAAGGGAAATTTCTCACGGATGGAATAGCAAGTGATTTGTTTTACCTAAATTTGGAATAGCCTAACCACACGGTTAAATAACTATGAAAGCAACACTAAAAAATTTTGAAATCGACTTATCAAAACCCATTGATATTTCCATTCCAATAACGAATGACGAGCACAATCCGATTGCTTGGTACCAAAACGTACCTTTAATCCAACCTGTAGTTATGGGAGATTGGATTGGCAAAGTTTCAGAAGGTCAATCGTCCACCAATTTCAACAATCTGTTTTTTAATCCGCATGCCCATGGAACGCACACAGAGTGTTTGGGACATATAACTAAAGAGTTCTATAGCATCAACCAAAGTTTGAAGCAGTTTTTCTTTTGGTCGACACTAATTACCGTTCAACCCGAAAAAGTAGGGGAGGACGAAGTGATTTCAAAAGCGCAGATTGAAAAGGCATTGATTTCTTTTCGAAATTCTGAAATCAATCCAGAAGCAATTGTTATTCGGACATTACCTAATGAGACTTCTAAAAAATCATTCAAATATTCCAATACCAATCCGCCCTATTTATCTGAAGCAGCAGCGGTATTCCTTCGCGAAAGCGGCATCCAACATTTGTTGATTGATTTACCTAGTGTTGATAAAGAAAAAGATGGCGGAAAATTATTGGCACACAAAGCCTTTTGGAATGTCACTGATGTAAAACAGTTGAACCAGGATGTACGACAGGATTGTACCATTACCGAAATGATTTTTGTTCCAAATGAAGTTGCTGACGGAAATTATGTACTCAATTTACAAATCGCTTCATTTGAAAATGATGCTAGTCCGAGTAAGCCTATTTTGTACTCCATCCAATCAAGAGTGAATAACTTCGATAAATAAATAAAAAAAGCGGTTTCAATTGAAACCGCTTTTTTTATTTTCTTGATTGTATGATCGAATAACCTAGCATTCCCCATGCGATAATTAGTAATAATCCGCCTATTGGCGTTATGAATCCGATCGGTTTAAAATTGACCCCTGTAATTCCCATTGTGGACAACAGATAAATTGATCCCGAAAAGAAAAAAGTTCCTGATAGTATTAGTGTAAAGATTGTTTTTTTAGTTTTCTCTAGAATATCATTTTGAGTGGCTAAAAAGAACAAAAAGAACGCTTGGTACATTTGGTAACGCACCCCAGTTTCAAAACTAATTAATTGTTCTGGAGTGAGTACTTTTTTTAAAGCATGTGCGCCAAAAGCTCCTAATATAATGGCAACCATTCCAATCCAAGCCCCGGTGATTGAGATTTTCTTATCCATATCTTTTTTCACAAAAATATTCTAAATGGATTGATTTTAAAACTAATTTTCAAATAATTTTTGGAACATGTTGATCAGCTTCTTCTTTGATTTATATAAAAAATCCGTTCTTGAGGGAACGGATTTGATTGGGTATTTAAGATTTGGTTTGAATAGTGATTGGTAGGCTGTAGGCTGTTCGAACTGCCTCATCATTTATTTTTCCTGGTATCCATTTTGGAGATAATTTCAAAACTCGTATTGCTTCTTCACCAGTACCATAACCAATGTCACGAAGTACTTTGATATTGGAAATTTCGCCATTAGTCTCAATTATGAATGTTACATAGGTTTTTCCTTTAACATCAATGGGTGTTTTTGGCATAGTGAAATTTTCGCCTACAAATTTGTAAAAGGCTTCCATGCCATTTGGAAATTCTGGGTTAACAGTTATTTCTGATGTATTGTATACTGCATTGGAATCCTCTTTTTTTGTTTTAATATTCTTTGGGTCAAACGCGTCTATAATAATTTCGTCAGGACCACCTTTTTTTAGTAACTCATCGAGCTTTTCTTTTGTTGGCAATGTTTTACCTCCAACTAATAAACTTGGCACTAGCTTTTTTTCAGCTTGGGTTAATTGTGCGTGTTTTTTTTCTGCTACAATGACTCCTTTTTCATTTTTTATTTTGAAAGTGGTTTTTTTGTAATAAGCTTCTTGTGTCAGGTAGTTATCCTTTCCTTCTTTATCTGTAGTTTCTTGTGCTACAACTTTTGTACAGATAGAAAACACTAGTGACATCAATAATGGAATTAGCGTAGCTTTTTTTAATAAAGCTCTTTTTTTGGATGTGGTTTTTGTCATCATAATTAATCTTTTTTTAGTTAATAAATAATTTAAATTACTGGCCAAGTAAAAAGGTTGATTCTCGTTTGCCTTTGATAATAATAAATTTTGGTAAAACGGAATGTTGTTATAATAGTTTACGACTTTCTCATCAGCGAGAAATTCGTGATTAAGTTGTATTGCTTTTTTGTAAAAAATGAAGATGGGATTGAACCAGAAAATAGTTTTCAAAAATTCTATAAATAAGACATCAAAGGTATGTTTTTGGGAAACATGCGTTAATTCATGAGAGAATAGTTCGTCTTCTATTTTTTGATTGTTATAATCCATTTCACTCATGAAAATGTAGTTTAAAAAAGTATGTGGAAGCACTTCTTCTTTTAATAAAACTAACTGTGCATTTTTATATTCAATTCTTGTATTTGAATTCTTTTTTGTGATTATTTTCATGATATTTCTGACGAATCGGATGGTAAGAAAGAGCGTAACCAATCCATAAATACTCCAAAGGATAATCGGTAAATAATTGGTTTCTGAAACAAATACAATACTTTCTTTATTGATTTGAATAGGACTATTTTTTTGTATAATTGGAGTTGCTATTTTCTGAATCACTTCGATTGTTATAAATGGAATTACAAACGAAAAAACAAGACTAAATAATAAGTAAAACCTATTAAACTGGTGCATTTTTTCTTTTTCTAAAAGAAAATGATAGGCAAGTAAAAGCACGCCTAAACTGATGGCCGATTTAATTAGAAAGTCACTCATTTTTTCTTTTTTTGAAGTTCAACATCAATTATTTTCTTGAGATCTTCCAATTCCGTTTGAGATAAATTAGTTTCGGTGGTAAAGAAAGATGCAAATTGCGATGCCGAATTATTGAAAAAATTGCTAATTAATCCGTTGACGTGCTTGGAAAAATAATCGGTCTTTTTGACCAAGGGATAATATTCTCTCGAGTTTCCAAATTCCTTGTAGGATACGAATTCTTTATCAATCATTCTTTTCAGCAAAGTGGCCACGGTTGTAGTTGCGGGTTTTGGTTTGGGGTAGGCCTCGAGCAAGTCTTTCATAAAGGCTTTTTCTAGTTGCCAAAGGTATTCCATTAATTGTTCTTCTGAGTTGGATAAAGACATTTGTTCTGTGTTTTTAGAATTAACTCTACAAATGTAGAATATAAATTGAAATAAACTAATTTTAAGTAAAAATAATTTACTAGTCGCGGAATTGCGTTAAGGATGGAAGTGGAAATCCTTTTTATTTTTTCTTTAAAAATAAAAAGATTGTGAACGGACAGCCTGCCCATGCTGGAAAAATAGTGGAAGCATGGAAACGCCAAAAAAAATCCGCTCATTCTGAAGAACAAGCGGAAGTTTATATAAAAAGAGAATTTATTTACTCAGTTCTACAAAATACTTGTAAAATAGCGGAATGGTTTCGATTCCTTTCAAGTAGTTAAATATCCCAAAATGTTCGTTTGGAGAATGAATCGCATCGCTGTCTAATCCAAATCCCATTAGGATGGTTTTACTTTTCAATTCTTTTTCAAATAAAGCTACAATTGGAATACTTCCGCCGGAGCGAACCGGAATTGCTGGAACGCCAAAGGTTTCGGTATAGGCTTTGTTGGCAGCTTGGTAGCCAATGCTGTCTATTGGGGTGACGTAGCCTTGTCCACCATGATGAGGTTTCACTTGTACGGTAACTCCAGCTGGCGCAATACTCAAGAAATGTGTAGTGAATAATTCAGTGATTTGTTCCCAATCTTGATTTGGCACCAATCGCATTGAAATTTTGGCGAAGGCCTTACTTGCAATAACTGTCTTAGCACCTTCACCAGTATAACCTCCCCAAATTCCATTCACGTCAAGTGTTGGACGGATGGAGTTTCTTTCATTGGTCACATAACCAGTTTCGCCATAAACGGCATCAATATCTAATGCTTTTTTATAGATTTCCAAACTAAAGGGTGCTTTGGCCATTTCGGCTCTTTCAGCAGCAGAAAGTTCTTCTACATTGTCATAAAATCCCGGAATGGTAATACGATTGTTTTCATCATGCAGCGAGGCAATCATTTTAGACAATACATTGATTGGATTAGCCACAGCACCGCCATACAATCCAGAGTGTAGATCACGATTAGGTCCAGTCACTTCTACTTCAACATAACTCAAGCCTCTGAGTCCTGTCGTTATCGAAGGTTGCTGATTTGAAATCATCCCTGTGTCTGAAATTAAAATCACATCGTTTTTAAGTTTTTCTTGGTTGCGTTCTACAAACCAACTTAAACTTTTGGACCCAATTTCTTCTTCGCCCTCAATCATGAATTTCACATTACACGGCAAACAATTAGTGCTAACCATATATTCAAATGCTTTGACATGCATGTACATTTGACCTTTGTCATCGCAAGCGCCACGTGCAAAAATGGCCCCTTCGGGATGAATTTCTGTGGCTTTAATTACAGGATCGAAAGGTGGCGAAGTCCATAATTCCATTGGATCTGGTGGTTGTACATCATAATGTCCGTATACCAAGACAGTAGGTAAATTGGGATCGATTATTTTTTCGCCATAAACAATTGGGTATCCTGGTGTGTCGCAAATTTCCACTAGATCACAGCCTGCCGTTTCTAAACTTGCTTTTACAGCATCGGCAGTGTCGAATACATCTTGAGAGTAAGCAGTGTCAGCACTTACTGATGGAATTTTTAATAATTCAATTAATTCATTAATGAAACGTTCTTTGTTTTGTTGAACGTAAGCCGCTATATTTTCCATAAATAGATTTCAAATTTCACCATCAAAAGTACAAAAAAGGAGTGAAATATTTTTTGTTTAATTTGCTTTGAAAATTAGAACTTATGTGTATATTTGCACCCAATTCACGCGGATATGGTGAAATTGGTAGACATGCCAGACTTAGGATCTGGTGCCGCAAGGCGTGTAGGTTCGAGTCCTATTATCCGCACAAAAAAAGCTTCTCAAACGAGAAGCTTTTTTTATTTTATAATGTACCTAGGAATAGGGCAATTTTGCTAAGATCGGTTTCATTATCAAAATCTAAATTATTCGATTTAATGAAATTTGTTATTTGATCTTTAAAATTTGGAAAGCTATTGATTAATTGTTTTTTATTTTCTGCAAAAGCTATAATTGGATTATTTTTAATGCCAATAAAATAACGTGCCTTCATCCGAATTAATTTGGGTTGTGTTGTTATTTCAAATGAAGTCATGGCTTCTTTACCTGGTAGTAGTTCAATTTTATCTTTTCTAAATAAGGTGATTTCATTTCCAGAAGCAATTTCAACTAGATAGCCATTGCTTTCTTTTTTATTGGTACCCCAATAATTGACTAATCGTAATTTATATGCTCCGCGATTAATTAGAATGGTATTGAATTCGCTTTCTTTTTTCAATGCATAAATTTCATCTGCACTTTTTTCTACTTCAATTTCATCCGCATAAGCATTGTATCTCATGTTGAAAGTGTGTTGTATACCCACGATTTCTGAAGGCGTAAAAGCTTCAATTATATACGGACTGCCGTCTATTTTCCTATCATTTAAAAATCCTTTTCTGTAATCTGAAAGTTGATTTAAAGAATTGAACATTGGAGCAGTAAAGTTTTTATCTCCACTATTTAAAGGTGTTCCGTAGTTTTTGAATTCTTGCGCAGATGTAATTAATGCACATAATAAAACAAATGGTAATAGCAACTTTTTCATATCGAATTGGGTTATAATGACTTTGGCTAAAGTAATTATTTTTATTTTATTCTCTTTTCATTTTTATAAGTAATTGTTTGTAGTATTTGATTAAATTTACTTTTTTAATTCTCCAATTTATGATACAAAAAACTTTATTTGTTTGTCTAGCTATAGGAAGTATGCTAACCGCAAATGCACAAGAAATGACCACTATGAATCCATTTTTCCAGACGTATAACACTCCGTTTAATGTCCCCCCTTTTGATCAAATTAAGAATGAACATTTTAAGCCCGCTATTTTAGAAGGTATTAAAAGGAATGCTGCTGAGGTTGATGCGATAGCTAATAATACAGCCGAGCCTACTTTTGAGAATACAATTTTGGCAATGGAAAATGCGGGAGAGTTATTGTCAAATGTAAACACCGTATTCTCTAATTTGAATTCGGCTCACACCAACAAAGAAATTCAAACGATCGCCAAAGAGGTTTCTCCAAATTTATCATCACACCGTGATAATATCTATTTGAATGAGAAATTGTTTGCAAGAGTGAAAGCGCTTTGGAACAAAAAAGAAACCTTAGGATTGAATTTAGAGCAAGCTCGAATTTTAGATAACGCCTATAAAGATTTTGTTCGTTCTGGCGCTAATTTGTCTCCTTCAGAGAAAGAAACGCTTCGAAAAATTAATGGAGATTTGTCTTTATTGAGTTTGAAATACGGTCAAAACATTTTGGCGGAGACCAATAAATACCAATTGGTCATTACGGATCAAAAAGAGTTAGTAGGACTTCCTCAAAGTGTTATTGACGCTGCAGCGGCCGATGCTAAAGCCAAAGGAAAATCAGGAAGTTGGTTGTTTACTTTAGCCAATTCAAGTGTGATGCCCTTCTTGCAATACAGCGCCAATAGAAAACTGCGTCAAGAAATTTGGAACGCCTATCAAACGCGCGCTAATCACGATGATGAAACGGATAATAAAGCCAATGCGATTCAGTTAGCCAATCTTCGTGGACAAAAAGCACGTTTGTTGGGATATGCGTCTCACTCTAATTATGTTTTGGAGGAATCAATGGCCAAAACGCCAGAAAATGTCAATAAATTACTGAATGATTTATGGAAACCAGCTTTGGAAAAAGCCAAAGTAGAAGCTGCAGACATTCAAAAAATGATGGCTAAAGACGGGATTAAAGGACCGGTGCAACCGTATGACTGGCGCTATTATACAGAGAAAATCAGAAAAGAACGATTTGATTTAGACGAGCAAGAATTGAGTCCGTATTTTAGTTTAGAAAATATAAGAAACGGGGCTTTTCAAGTGGCGCAAAAATTATATGGATTACAGTTTAAGGAATTAAAAGACATCCCTAAATACCACGAAGCAGTAACTGCTTTTGAAGTATTAGAAGCTGATGGAACCCATGTTGGGGTATTGTACACAGATTTTCATCCACGTGAATCTAAAAGAGGTGGGGCTTGGATGACATCATATAGAAACCAAAAAACAGAAAATGGCGTGCGTAAAGCACCAGTAGTTTCTATCGTATGTAATTTTACTAAACCAACAGAAAACAAACCAGCTTTATTAACTTTTGACGAAGTGAGTACGCTATTTCATGAATTTGGACATTCTTTACATGGTTTGTTGTCCAATGTTACCTACAAAAGTTTAGCAGGAACAAGTGTACCAAGAGATTTTGTGGAATTGCCTTCGCAAATTATGGAAAACTGGGCAGCAGAACCGGAAGTGCTTAAACTATTTGCTAAACATTATCAAACTGGCGCTGTGATTCCCGATGCTTTAATTGCTAAATTGAAAAAATCAGGAACCTTTGATCAAGGATTTGGAACTACTGAATATTTGGCTGCTTCATTATTGGATTTAGCGTACCATTCACAAACTAAGGACATCACCATTGACGCGAATACTTTCGAAAAACAAGCGATGAATAAAATAGGTTTAATTGAATCTATTATTCCAAGATATAGAAGTACCTACTTTAGTCATATATTTTCGGGAGGGTATTCTTCAGGATATTATAGCTATATCTGGTCTGGAGTGTTAGATACAGATGCTTTTGAAGCATTTAAAATCACAACTCTTTTTAATCCAGAAAAAGCCAAATCTTTCCGAAAAAATGTTTTGGAAAAAGGAGGTACAGAGGATCCAATGGTCTTGTACAAACGTTTCCGTGGTGCTGAACCAAGTATAGAGCCATTGTTACGAAAAAGGGGCTTAGACAAGAAAGAAGAAACGCCTGTTAAAAAATTTAAAGGATAATTATAGTCTACAAAATAAAAAACCTGCAAAGTAATTTGCAGGTTTTTTTATGAAATGAATTTGATAACTATACGTTTTTCAAATTAATTATTTCTTGTTCTGTTAGCATTCGCCAATTGCCTCGAGGTAAGTTCTTTTTGGTTAAACCTGCAAATGCGACACGGTCAATTCGCAATACATTATAATCGAAGTTTTCAAAAATAGCACGAACTACTTTTACATTGGATGAACGTAATTTAAGTCCGATTTCACTCTTAGGTTCGTTATCGATATAACTTACTTCTTCTACAAATACGCGGTGACCATCTAACACCAATCCTTTGCTTATTTTTTCAAAATCTTCGTATTTCAAATTTTTATCTAAGGAAACCTGGTAAATTTTAGATGATTTTTGATTTGGCAAGGTAAATTTTCTAATCATATCGGTGTCATTGGTAAACAATAACAATCCGGTAGTGTTTTTATCCATTCGACCTACGGCGCCAATTTTGGCAGTTGTAGCTCCGCGAACCAATTCCAAAACATTACGAAATTCTTGACCTTCGTCTAGTGCTGTCGTAAAGTTTTTTGGTTTGTTCAAAAGGATGTATTCTTTTTTCTCTGGCGTTAATTGGACTCCGTCAAAATTAACTGTATCGGTTATTTTTACTAAATACCCCATTTCAGTTACAGGGACGCCATTTACTTTTACATTTCCTGATTGGATGTAAATATCAGCATCGCGACGAGAGCATACCCCTGAGTTTGCGATGTATTTATTCAAACGCATTTCGTCAGCCGCCTTAGCTCTTTTAGGAGCTTGATTCGGTTTTTTAGCTACTTTACTAGCTTCTTCTTCGGCAACTTTTGTGTTGATTTTAGCCTTTTTAGGACCCTGCGCACGCTTTTGCATCGCTGGCTTTGGCTTATTTGAATTTGGTCTAGAACTATTAGTTCTTCCACCACCTCTATTAGTATTCATGATAATTGGTAATTTAATGCTGCATTCGGACGAAATTGTCCTTCAGCCTGCAAAGATAGTATTTATATCCTAGAGAAACGATTTTAGAATCAAAGAGTTGAAATGCCGTAGCTGTTAGATAATGTGTAACAATCGTTTTCCGTGCCACAAAACGGAAGGATTGATCAACACGATGCAAAACACACCTGCTACGATGAGGAACTTTAAAACATTATGCAATCGAAGAAATTCTTCTTTTTGGGTTGCTTTTTGTAAAGCCAAAACAAAGAAGAGGAGTACAATTAAACAACCGTAAAAGTAAGTGTCCATATAACCTACATCGTAAATTTCAATTAATATATATACAGGAAGAAATGTAGCAATAATTAAAACCGAAATTATATTTTTTGAAAATGTTTCCCCATAAACAATGGGAATGGTTTTGTAATTATTGGCTAAGTCTCCTTTTAGATTTTCTAAATCCTTTATCATTTCTCTAATGAGTAATAGCAAAAACAAAAAGCTTGCATGAGCAAAAATTACAGCCAATTGATTGCTGTAGTTTTCAATTTCTTCAAATGGAATTTGGTTGTAATAATACAAGAGGATGGCAAAAAATGGCAAAACCGCTAAAAAGGCCGACATTAAATTCCCGATAAAAGGCTGTTTTTTTATTTTATGAGAATAGAACCAAATCAGGAAAATGTATACTGAAAAAAATAAAAAGGCACGCCAGGAAACAAATAATGCCATTAATGCGACTATGAAATTGAGCGTAAAATAGACATTCAATTTGGTTTTTTGACTCACCAATCGATCGAGCATGGATTTATTTGGGCGATTGATTAAATCTTTTTTACTGTCGTAAAAAGAATTTATGATATATCCTGAGGCAATCGTCAAACCCGAAGCAAAAACTAGAATAAATAAATTAAAGTCGATTAGGACGTTAAGCGCTCTTTGCTCAGGGGCCAAGATAAAAACGGCTGATAGGTATTGCGCTAAGATAATAATGGGAATGTTGTAGCCTCTTACCACAGAAAACAAGCTGATAATTTTCTTAATCACCAATTTGTTCGCTTTGCTTAGCATTATAAGGTTGTTAAATGATTGGAATTAGAATTGGTACACCACTTCTAATTTGTAGTCTTTCAGTGAAGTTTTGGCGCGTTCTAAATCTTCAGTAAATCCTAAGATATATCCACCGCCACCTGAACCACACAATTTTAAATAGTAGTCATTAGTGTCAATTCCTTTTTGCCAAATCGCATGAAATTCTTCTGGGATCATCGGTTTGAAATGACTCAAAACTACTTTTGATAATTTTTTAGTATTGGCAAACAATGATTTCATATCGCCACCTAAGAAATTCTCTACACACGAATCGGTGTATTTTACAAACTGTGTTTTAAGCATGTTTCGGAAACCTTGGTCTTTCAAATTTTCCATGAAAATATTCACCATTGGAGCAGTTTCTCCTACAATTCCGGAGTCGATTAAGAATACAGCTCCTTTGCCATCCAAACTTTGAGTTGGAATACCCGTAGCTTCGATATTGTCTTTGGAGTTGATTAGAATTGGGATGCTTAAATAACTGTTTAACGGATCCAAACCGGAACTTTTTCCATGAAAAAAGCTTTCCATTTGAGAAAAAATTGTTTTTAATTCTAACAATTTCTCACGAGTTAGGTTTTCTAAAACGGTGATTTTATTTTGGGCATATTTGTCGTAAATAGCAGCAACTAAAGCACCGCTACTTCCTACTCCATAACCTTGCGGAATGCTGGAGTCAAAGTACATACCCTTATTCACGTCTTGCTCTAAAGTAACTAAATCAAATTGTACAAGAGTAGGCTGTTCAACGGCTAAATTTTTCAAATGTGCCACAAAACGTTTCAAATGTCCGTTAGAAGAAATAGCCTCATCCGAAGGATTTTTGTCGGTTTTTAAGGCGCCGTTATAAAAATTATAAGGAATAGAAAGTCCTTTGGAGTCTTGAATAATTCCGTATTCTCCAAAGAGTAATATTTTTGAGTAAAATAAAGGTCCTTTCATACTGTTGATTAATCAATTAACTTACTGCCATTTCCAATTTGATCACAAATATACTGACCATTTTGACAATAGCCAACTAATTCGTCCTGAATAAATTGCAAGACTTTTTCTTTCACTTGATTTGGGTAGAGAACATGAACGTTAGCCCCAGCGTCTAATGTAAAACATACCGGTATTTTGGTTTCATTTCTGAATTGCCAAATGCGATTGATGATTTCTAATGTATTCGGTTTCATTAGAATAAAATACGGCATCGAAGTCATCATCATGGCATGTAGTGTCAAGGCTTCGCTTTCTACAACTGCGATGAATTGCTCTAAATTCCCGGATTCAAAAATAGCAATCAGTTGGTCTAAATTTTCATGAGCTTGAGCAAATCTTCTTTCTGCATATGGGTGATTGTGCATTAAATCGTGACCCAATGTGCTGGACACTTGTTTTTCGCCTTTATCTACTAAAAGTATCGTGTCTTGGTAATTCTTGAAATTATCATGAATTGTGTGTGGAAATTCTACTCCAAATAGATCAGAACTACCAGGAATATTGGCTTGGTCGCCCCAAACGACCACTTGTCCTTTTACACTTCGGCAAGCACTACCAGATCCTAAACGCGCTAAAAATGACGCTTTTTGATGAAAATATTCTTCGGTCATTGAAGGATTCAATTCCTTTTCCAAACTCATTAAGTTCATGGCCAATGCTGCCATTCCGGATGCCGAAGAGGCAATTCCAGAACTGTGTGGAAATGTATTTTGAGTGTCAATCGTAAAATGATAGTCTTTCAAAAAAGGCAAATAGGTTTCAATTCGCTCTAAAAATTTCTGAATTTTTGGTTTAAAATCTTCTTTTGGCTTTCCCTCAAAAAGCAAGTCAAAAGAAAAAGTCGACGGGTCTTGATTTTGTTTTTTGGCAAATGCCAATTGGGTAATCGTTTTGCAATTATTCAAGGTAAAACTTACCGAAGGATTCGCCGGAATTTGATTTTCTTTTTTCCCCCAATACTTTACTAACGCAATATTACTTGGCGCCGACCATTGAAAAACACCTTGATCAATAGAATGGGTGTAGGGAGCTGGTATAAAATCGTTTGCTGTGACCATGAATAAAAATTTTAGCAAAGATACTTTTTTTGCTGAATTGGTTTTGACTAAATTTGATTCAAATTATTCAAAATGAACAAAATCTCTCGTATTGCAATTGTTGTTATTATTTGTTTGGCCGTTGGGTATCTTTCTGGAATGGTCACACGTGCATCTATAACGACTTGGTATCCCACTTTGGTGAAACCTAGTTTTAATCCGCCCAATTGGATTTTTGCACCGGTTTGGACCTCATTGTATGTGATGATGGGTGTTGCCGCGGGATTAATTTGGAATCAAATTACAACGAAAAAAGCAGCAGTTACTAAAGCCTTGCAATTCTTTACAATCCAATTGGTATTGAATGCACTTTGGTCGTATTTGTTTTTTGGATTGCACAACCTGATGTTGGCAACTATTGAGGTAGTTTTGCTTTGGCTTATGATTTTTGAAACCTATTCTCAATTTGCTAAAATCAACAAAACGGCGAGCTATTTAATGCTGCCCTATTTGGCTTGGGTGAGTTTCGCTTCGGTACTGACGGCTAGTATTTGGTGGTTGAATAGGTAAGTAGCTTTATACTTTAATCAGTACTAATCATTTCTGCTATAGCATTTGCAACAATGAATCCAGATGTCCAGGCATTTTGGAAGTTGAACCCTCCTGTTATGGCATCTATATTAACGATTTCTCCAGCAAAATATAAGTTAGGATGTATTTTGCTTTCCATAGTTTTGAAATTGATTTCTTTTAAATCTATTCCGCCTGCTGTGACAAATTCTTCTTTAAAAGTGCTTTTGCCGTTCACTTGAAAAATTCCTTTAGTGAGTTGACTCGCCAAGTTGTGTAATTGAATTTTAGATAAATCAGCCCATTTGGTTTCTGCACCAATTCCTGAAGCGAGAACCAAACTTTCCCACAACCGATTTTGAACTTCCAATGGCGATTTTTTGGCTACTGTTTTTTTAGCGTGTTCTTGTTTGAGTTCTTTCAAAAGCGTTTCTGCTTCTTCAGTTTCGATATCGTTAAGCCAATTGACTTCAATCGCAAATTGGTAGTTTTTATCGTGTAAGATGCGTGCTCCCCAAGCTGATAATTTCAAAATAGCGGGACCACTCATTCCCCAATGGGTAATTAACAAAGGGCCGGTTGACTCTAGTTTACTTCCTATTACTTTGACGTTCACTTGGGTTGCAATACCCGGTAATTCCTTGATTCGAGGATCCTTGATATTAAAGGTAAATAGGGAAGGAACAGGTGTAACAATAGCATGGCCGAAAGTATGCAACATATCCCAAATTTTCGGATTGCTTCCAGTAGCCAAAATCAATTTTTCAGCTAGATAATTTTCGGTTTGCGTTTCGATTTTCCAGCAATTGTCCTTTTTAAAAATGGATTGCACACTTTGCCCCGTTAAAATAGCAATGCCTAATTTTTGACTAGCTGTTAAAAAACAATCAATGATGGTTTGAGAGGAATTGGAAACAGGAAAAATTCGGCCATCGTCTTCAATTTTAAGTTCGACACCGTGTTTTTCAAACCATTCTATAGTATCGCCAGAACAAAATTGATGAAACGGACCACGCAATTCTTTTTCGCCTCGGGGATAATATTTTACCAATTCGTTGGGTTCAAAACAGGCATGAGTTACATTGCAACGACCTCCTCCTGAAACGCGCACTTTGGAAAGTACTTCTTTGCCGCGTTCTAGAATCGCCACTTTGAGTTTAGGATTGCGTTCCACGATATTGATCGCTGAAAAAAATCCAGCAGCTCCACCTCCCACAATTAGTATATCAAAGTCTTGATTCATTTTTTGATTTTGAACGACAAAGTTAAGAATAAAAAAACGCCTTTATTGCTAAAGGCGTTGCTATAATTGAATCGGGTTTTATTTTTTTAATTCCAAAAGAACCAAATCATATTCTGAATCAACAGTTACTTTTCCATAGGTAACAACCGACTCTTTTCCAGAATAGGCATCAATTACTTTTGCTCCATTTTGAAAGATAGTTCCAGTTGAAATCGTTTTTTTGCCTTTGGCTAGATCCAATCCCACAACTACTTGATCGGAGTAATTTTCTTGAGAAAAACTACGACTAAATACATAAGGACTAGCTGAAATTTTTTGATGAACACCAGCTCCTACTGCAGGATGGTTTTTTCTAAACTGACCTAATTTTTGCCAGTGTACCAAGGTTTTTTGAGTAGTTGGGTTGTTTTTGATATCATCCCAATTCATGAATGAACGCAAAGTTGCATCGCCTTTAGTTCCTTCGATTACTAAATTACGCCCTGACTCGTCTCCATAATACACTTGAGCCGTTCCAGGAGTTAGCAATAATTTTGTAGCACTTTCAAAAGTCTTTTCTCTTTTTCCGTCAAAAGGAGTAGAGTCGTCGTGAGACGAAACATAATTCAACACACCAAATCCCTTTAACTCTTTTTGCAATGTATTAGAGTAGTAAGAGAACAAACTTTCGTAGTCTTTTTTGGCTTCATTTTTAAATTCAAAATTGATTAAACTATTGAATCCATTAGCAAAGTAGTTTACTTTTTTATCGCCAAAATCATAATATAAACCACCGCTAATGTTATAACCGGAAACTTCACCAGTAGTGTAAAAAGCAGTATTGTCCAATACTTTTCCAGGATTATTTTTCTTCCAAGTTATAAAAGCATAGTCGCATTGTTTTTTGAATTCGGCCCAAACACCTTCTTCAAGATGTTTTGTAGTATCAGCGCGGTATCCGTCAATTCCGTATTCGGTAATGTAATCTGTCAACCATTTGATAATATAGTATTTAGGTGCTCTTGGGTAGCCAGTACGCGCAAAGAACTCGTCTAATTCTTTTACTTCTTGCTCGTAGCGACCCTCTTTTTTCCATTTTTCGACTAAAGCCGCAGGTAATTCTACGTTTTGTTCGCTCTCCGTTAGAATGTCTGGAAGATTAGCAACTAAAGTACAAGCAGTAGTATTCTTATAATTTTTGTAATCGCAAGCAGGAGTTGTACGCACCCAATTTTCTGGCCAAACCGCATCTTGTGGTGTAACTGGACCGGTGTGATTAATTACCCCGTCAAACACAATTCGGATACCGTGTTGGTGTGCTTTTTCAACCATGTTTTTTACTTCTTCAGGAGTGCCAAAATTAGGATCTAAAGCGGTCCAGTCTTTTGCCCAATACCCATGAAATCCATAGCTATATCCAGTTCCTTCATCTGTTCCATCGTGAATTTGTTCCACCAAAGGGGTCATCCAAATAGCATTAATTCCCAATTGGTCAAAATAGCCTTCTTCAATTTTTTGTGTAATTCCTTTAACATCACCACCCATGAAACCACGCAATTTACCTGTTTTTTTATTTCGGTTGTAATTGATGTCGTTGCTTGAATCTCCGTTGTTAAAACGGTCGGTCAATAAGAAATAAAGATTCGCTCCTTCCCAAACAAATGGAATAGAATTCGTTACTTTTTTTGTTTGCGCTTGAGTTGCATTTGGCAAAATGAAAGCTGACAAAAGGGCAACTAATACAATGTTTTTTTTCATAGTGTTCGTTATTTAAGTTCCAATATCAAAGCCGATTTTGCCTCAATACTAATGTTGTTTTTAAGGTTAATTGTTTGTCCAGTAATCACGTCTTTTCCTGTTGTATAGTGTTTGATGTTTTCTTTAAAACGAGAAACGTTTACTTCTTGTTTTTCATCCGAATTGTTTAGTAACACCATAACACTTTCAGTATCATTGTATCTAAAATAGGTGTAGACATTGTTTTCAGGAACATAATGTGTTGTTTTTCCTGTATGAATTAATGATTTTCCTTTTCTCCAGTTGAATAATTGCGCTGTAAAATCAAAGTATTGCTGTTGTTCTTTGGTTCTGCCTGCCGCAGAAAAAGCATCGTTGGCATCACCTTTCCACCCGCCAGGGAAATCGTGACGGATATCGCCATCTCCCACATTTTTATCGCCTTTCATTCCAATTTCTGAACCATAATACAACTGTGGAATACCACGAATAGTAGCTACCAAACTCATAGCCATTTGGTATTTTTTGAAATCGCCTTGATAGATTTGGTTAAAACGATTCGTGTCATGATTTTCGGCAAATACCAAAAGATTATTGGTGTTTGGATACAAGAAATCATTGGTAAAATTTTCATATACTTTGATGATTCCTTTGTCCCAATTGGCTTTACTTTCGTTAAAAACCCCTCCGTTAATAGCATCATGTAAGGTAAAATCCATCACCGAAGGCAAGTTGGAATTGTAGCTTTGGATCGCTCCAATTTTACTGTCTTTCTGCCAATAAGCCATCTGAGCTTGATCGTGCATCCAGACTTCTCCCACAATATTAAAATGCGGGTATTCGTCGGTAATAGCTTTAGTCCAAGTTGCAATACCTTTCTTATCGCAATACGAGTAGGTGTCGACTCTAAAGCCGTCTAAGTCGGCATATTCAATCCACCAAATGGCATTTTGAATCAGGTAATTTAATACTAATGGATTTGACTGATTTAAATCGGGCATGGATTTGACAAACCATCCGTCCATGCACATGGCAGCATCTGTTTTGGATGCATTGGGATCAAATTGAGATGTCATTCTATAATTGGTTTGCTTAAAACCTGGAAATTGGTGAATCCAATCGTAAGTTGGTAAATCACTCATCATCCAATGTTTATAACCCCAATGATTCGTCACATAATCCATAATATTTTTCATGCCGCGTTGGTGCAATTCGGCACTCAAACGAACATAATCTTCATTGGTTCCAAAACGAGAATCGATTTTGTACACATCGGATTGACCGTAAGTATGGTACGAACCTCTTTCGTCATTGTCCTCACAAAGTGGAGTAGGCCAAATGGCAGTAGCTCCCAAAGACTTGATGTAATCTAAATGGTTAATGATACCTTCGATATCTCCACCGTGACGACCGTCTTTATTAGCACGATTGGCTTTTTCAATGGTTTCTTTGGTGCTGTCATTATTCGGGTTGCCGTTTGCAAAACGATCGGGCATCAACAAATAAACCATGTCTGAGCTGTCAAATCCTTTGCGAAAGCGAGAGTTTTCTCTTCTTAATTTCAAGCTGTAGGGCTTTGTAAAGGCTACTTTTTTATTTTTGGAAAACGAAAAAACAAGCTCTTGAGCCGGTTGATTTTTGGTGTCAATCGTTACAAAAAGATAGTTGGGATTTTCTGTTTTTTGTATCGTTTTTATCACGACTCCGTTCGAAACTGTCACCTCGTTTTGAGCAATATTTTTTCCGTAGAACATAATCTGCACCTCCGATAAATTCATATCAGCATACCAAAACGGCGGTTCCACTCGATCGATTTGAGCGAATGCAAAACTTGTGGTCAGTAATAAAAAGAGTAATTTTTTCATAGAAGTAAAATTTATTTTTTTAATAAAAATTGCAAAGGAATATGGAATCGTTCTGCCCATGATTTTTCAGAATGGTCTTTTCCATCAAAAAATTGGGTAGACCAATTTGCGTTGGTAAAACCTTTTTTCTGCATAAGAGCATCTACTTTTTTCTGTAGATCAGGATACAAAGCATCTAGAGTTTTGTTGCCATAATCAAAATAGAGGAAATGCGTTTTCGGATTGGGTAAATGAGACTCCATATATTGGATAAAGGCGTTTGGAATAGGATTATTTTCCGAGGAAAATGTTCCAGGCCAATGGGTTGAAATACAAGCAGCACCGCCAAAAACTTCTGGATATTCGCAAATGGCATACATGGAAATCAATCCGCCCATGCTGGATCCTGCAATGATAGTATTTTCTTTGTTTTTTAAAGTAGCAAAATGGCTGTCTATGTAGGGTTTTAATTCAATCACCAAGAATTTCAGATACAAATCGGAGATCGGTTGAAAAATTTCTTTTGTTCTTCCTGCTTTTTGCAATTGCGCTGTTATGGTGTCTTTTTGAGTTGGACTCAAACTTTCATAGGGCTTTTGCGGAAAATATTCGGGATGGCGTTTTTGGCTATTATTCCAAATGCCCACTACGATGAATTTTTTGGTCTTGCCTTCTGATATCAATTTTCCAGCAATTTCATCGACTTCCCAAGATTGCTTGTTCCAAGTCGTGGATGCATCATACAACATTTGTCCATCATGCATGTACAAGACAGCATATTTTTGTGAATCGGAATACCCTTCTGGTAACCAGACATCGATATTTCTAGAGTCAACATAGTTGGATTTGAAGTTGTCAATACGTTGTACTTTGCCCGAACTCGCTTGAGGACTTTGAGCATGTATTTGCACGGTAAGCAAAACGATAAATAGCACTACTTTTTTCATTGGATCTCAATTAAAAACCCTTTTAGAAATATACTCTAAAAGGGTTTCGTATCATTTTATTTTAAACCGTAACTACAGTATTAGCACCTACAGCTATTTCTTTTCCATTAACGACTACTGTAATTGCGGTGTTCCCTTCTAAAGCAATTTGAGTTGCTTTTTGATCCACCGTTACTTTTACAATTTGGTTTCTGAAATTAATTTTGAAGGAGTATCCTTGCCATTCTTTTGGAATTTTTGGAGCAAAATGTAGGGTATTGTCTTTTACACGCATTCCTCCAAAACCTTCAACAATACTCATCCAAGTACCTGCCATAGACGTGATATGACATCCTTCTTCTACTTCTTTGTTATAATCGTCTAAGTCCAAACGAGAAGTTCTCAAATAAAAAGTATATGCCATATCCATTTTATCCAAAACAGCGGCTTGAATGGAGTGTACACATGGAGAAAGTGAACTTTCATGCACCGTAAACGATTCGTAGAATTCAAAATTATTTTTCAATTGTTCTTTAGAGAAATGATCTTCGAAGAAGTAAAAACATTGCAATACATCAGCTTGCTTGATATAAGGCGAACGTAAAATTCTGTCCCAAGACCATTTTTGGTTGATTGGGCGCTGACTTTTATCTAAATCGGCCACGCGAACTAATTCCTTATCCAAGAATCCGTCTTGTTGCAAATACACTCCCAATTCTTCCGATTGCGGGAAGTACATATTATCGGCTACTTTTTTCCATTCTTGTAATTCGGCATTCGATAAATTTACTTTTTCGATCACGCGTTTGTGATCGGATGGGTATTCTAAAGATACTTTCTGAATTTGTTCAGCAGCATAATCGATACACCATTTGGCGATATAATTCGTATAGAAATTATTGTTGACATTGTTTTCGTATTCATTTGGACCGGTAACTCCTAAAATCACATACTGATTTTTATGGGTTGAGAAAGTTGCTCTTTGGTGCCAAAAACGAGCGATACCAATTAATACTTCCAAACCTTTTTCAGGAATATAACTATAATCTCCTGTAAAACGGTAGTAGTTAAAAATAGCAAAGGCAATAGCGCCATTTCTATGAATTTCTTCGAAAGTAATTTCCCATTCGTTATGACATTCTTCACCGTTCATAGTAACCATTGGATACAAAGCAGCGCCATTAGTGAATCCTAATTTACCCGCATTTTCTATGGCTTTGTCCAATTGGTTGTAGCGATAGGTCAATAAATTACGAGCCACTTCTTGATCTTTGGTTGCCATGTAGAAAGGAATACAATAGGCTTCGGTATCCCAATAAGTAGACCCCCCGTATTTTTCTCCTGTAAATCCTTTGGGTCCAATATTCAAACGAGAATCTTTTCCTAAATAGGTTTGGTTCAATTGGAAAATATTGAAACGGATTCCTTGTTGTGCTTTCACATCACCATCAATGGTGATATCTGACATTTCCCAGATTTTAGCCCAAGCTGTTTTTTGCTCTTCTAAAAGAGCATCATATCCTTTGGCTAAAGCCAATTTAATTGCATTTTCAGCTGCTGTTTGGGTGTTGGTATGATTCATAGAAACGGTGTAGCCACCAATTTTTTGAATCGCTGAGGTTTGTCCTTGTGCAATTACGGTTTCGTAACTGTGTTGAATTTTTTCGTTAGTGGCATCAATGGCAACAGGTGAAATATTTTCGTTTTTCCCATTGGCCCAAATGCTATTGTGCATGAAAGTAGTTGCTTTGAAATGCGTCTTGAACGTTTGAGCCGTTACAAAAGCTTCATTGCTTCCTTTTTTTACTTCTAATGGTTCCCAAAATTTTTCTTCCCAATTCGCATCTTCGTTGGTTACTCCAGCATCGATGTAGGGTTTGTATACAATTTTGGCATCTTTGTTCAAAGGAGAAATTTCATAGTTGATCATTCCCACTTCATCCAAATTGATAGATAAAAAACGTTTTACGTTGACTGCGATTTCGGTTCCGTTTTGCAAAGTCGCCTCAAAAGAACGTTGGTACCAACCTTCTTTCATGTTCAATTCACGACGGAATTTTCGAACGGAAGTACATTGGTGTAAGTCTAAATTTTCTCCATTGATTTCAATATCGATTCCAATCCAATTGGGTGCGTTTAATACTTTGGCAAAATATTCTGGATAGCCATTTTTCCACCATCCCACTTTGGTTTTGTCAGGGTAGTAGATTCCGGCAATATAAGAACCTTGGAAGGTTTCGCCAGAATAGGTTTCTTCAAAATTGGCACGTTGCCCCATGGCACCGTTTCCAATACTAAAAAGACTTTCGGATGATTTTACTCTTTCTACATCAAATCCTTCTTCAATAATCGACCAGTTGTCTGGTTTAATATAATCTTGATTCATTTTTTTAATTTGAAAATTTGAAAATTCCAAAAAGGATCAATTAGACCCAATTGTCATTTTTAATTATTTATAAGTGAATTTAAAAAGGCTTCATCTATACAAGTGAAGTCTTGAAAATTGAATTTTGCTTCGTTTAAAATGTTTGCTTCTCCAATGCCAATACTGGTCATGGAGGCAATATTTGCGGCTTGAATTCCGGCAACCGAATCCTCAAAAACAATTGAGTTATCGTTGCTAATTCCTAATTTTTGTGCAGCTTGGAGAAAAACTTCTGGATCTGGTTTGGCATTGCTTACGTCATTCCCATCTACAATGGCATCAAAATAGGATAGGATTCCTGTTTTTTCTAAAATAGGTCTAGCGTTTTTACTTGCTGATCCTAAGGCAATAGGTTGATGATTGGCTTTCAAAAATTCCAAAACCGACATCACTCCAGGAAGAATTTCGCTTTGATCCATATCGACTAAATAGGATAAATAGTCTTCGTTTTTTTGAATTAGCCATTGGTCTTTTTGCGCTTGTGACGCATCGACTTCTCCTAAACCTAATATAATATCGAGTGAGCGTACGCGGCTTACTCCTTTTAATAATTCGTTGTGTTCGTGTGTAAATTCGATGCCTAATTCGGATGCAATTTTTTTCCAAGCCAAATAATGGTATTTAGCCGTATCTACAATTACCCCATCCAGGTCGAAAATGAATGCTTTTTTTGTCATTATTTATTTTTTTACTACGTCATCGACATCTTTAACTCGCGTCACCAATAGTGCAGCAATAATGAAACTTACCCCACTAGTTACAATGGCATAAATAGCGTTGTCTTGATAAACATATTTAACTAAAGGACCACCAATTAAGGCGTTTACGATTTGTGGTAATACCACAAAAAAGTTGAATATTCCCATATACACTCCCATTTTAAAAGGAGAAATAGAACCTGCTAGAATAGCAAATGGCATAGATAAAATACTTGCCCAAGCAATTCCTACTGCGATCATGGAAAGAATTAACCAATTTTCATTTGGCATAAAATACATTGATATTAACCCAAGACCACCAATTGTTAATGAGATTGCGTGAGTTGATTTTCTTCCAATTTGTTTGGCTATATAAGGCAAAGCAAAAGCATAAAATGTTGAAACTAAGTTATAGACTCCAAATAATACACCTACCCATTCCCCTGCGGTTTGATAGACATCGCTTGAATTGTCATTAATAGGTAATCCATAAATATGATGCGCAATGGCTGGAGTAGTAAATACCCACATACCAAATAGTCCAAACCATGAGAAGAACTGTACAAATGCCAATTGTCTCATCGTAGAAGGCATTTTTTTGAAATCGTCAATTAAATCAAAAATACTTGATTCTTTGTCCGATTCCGGTTTTTCATCAGCAAATTGAGCCAATTCTTCAGGAGAATATTCTTTGGTACTAAAAATAGAAATCATTACGGATCCTACTAATACGATAGCACCAATGATAAAGGATAAGATTAAATTGTAGGGCACACCGCCATCTTCGTTTTTATTGGATACGCCAAAATAATTGGTTAAAGTATAGGGAAGTAAAGATCCAATAACTGCTCCAAATCCTATTAAGGCCGTTTGTACACTAAATCCGGCAGTTCTTTGATCTGTTCTTAGGTTGTCGCCTACTAAAGCTCTGAAAGGTTCCATGGCAATGTTGAACGAGGCATCCATGATCATTAACATACCCGCACCCACCCATAGAGCAGGAAGTACAGCAATAAAAATTTCGGCTTGAGGCATTAAGATTAATCCAATAGAAGCTAATATGGCACCTGCAAAGAAAAATGGTTTTCTTCTTCCAAATCGCCCCCAAGTTTTATCGCTGTAGTAACCAATTATTGGTTGCACAATTAAACCCATCAAGGGTGCAATAATCCAAAACCAGGAGAGTTCGTGCACATCGGCACCAAAAATTTGAAGAATTCGGCTTGCATTAGCATTTTGCAATGCAAATCCCATTTGTATCCCCAAAAATCCAAAACTCATTGTCCAGATTTCGGTGGTACTTAATTTACGCTTTTCCATTATCGTAATGTTTAAATTAATACGATAAGCGCTATGCTTATCAAAACTTAACTGAAATTTTCGAAGTAAAAGTAAAAGCTTTGATGGTCCAAATATAGATAAATCTCGATTACTTTTATTTCAAAACTTTATTTTTAACTCAAAAAAATGTACTACAAGGTTGTAGTAATGAATGAATTAACAAATCTGTTCTAATTTGTAGATTCTCTTTCGATCAGGTGAGTAGAAATTACTTCGGTTACATAATTTTCTTCCCCTTCATTATAATCATCAGCCTCTAATCGCTTGATGAGTATTTTAGCGGCTTTTGCCCCCATTTTTTTTCCGTTTTGACTTACAGTTGTGATGGTTGGGGTAGAATATTTTGAAATAATTCCGTCCGTAAAGGCAATAACGGATAGATCATTAGGTACTTGAATTCCCAGTTTATTTGCCATTTTTATAATGGTTACAGCAAATAGTTCATTTACTGCAAAAATGGCGTCAATGGCTTTGTCTTCAAGTAATTTACTTATGGTTATTTCGCAGGTATCAACATCTTCAATTTTAATAATTAAATTTTCATCAAAAGGGATGTCATTGTCTAATAGTGCTTTGGTATAACCGTCTGTTCTAAGTTTACCAACACTCACATAATCAACTGTTGTTATTAAAGCTATTTTTCTTTTTCCTTTATCGATCAAACTTTGAACCGCTTCGTAGGCAGCAGTTTGATCGTCAATGATTACTTTGTCACAAAGTATGTCATTTGTAACTCGGTCAAACATGACTACAGGCATACCCTGACTAATCACCTCTGTAATATGATGAAAGTCACCTTTGTATTGCGTTTCTTTAGACAAGGACATAATGAAACCATCAATACTTCCATTGGCAAGCATTTCCATATTCAGTACTTCTTTGTCGAACGAATCGTCAGACAAACAAATGACCACACTATAGCCATTTTCATTAGCTACATGTTCAATTCCATTAATTACAGTAGAAAAGAAATAATGCACGATTTCGGGAATAATAATACCGATGGTTTTCGTTTTTCTATTCTTTAAACTAAGTGCAATATTATTGGGTTTGTAGTGGTATAATTTGGCAAAAGCTTGAACTTTTAATCGGGTTTCTTCACCAATTTCGTGACTGTTTCTCAATGATTTAGAAACAGTAGAAATAGAAACGTCAAGTTCCTTTGCAATTTGTTTTAGCGTGACTTTTCTTTTCATATTAGTAGGGCGAAATAGTTATTGTCAATAAAAGTATTGTTAAATTATTTCAATTGCAAAAATACCCGATATTAATTAGAGACAGTGTAAACTTTTCAACACTATCACGTTTTCGTAAAAAGAAATCGTTTTCGTATTTTCGAAATCGTTATCGTTTTAGTATGTTTGTTATTCGAAGTAATGTAAAAGTTTATTAAAGTAAACCAAAATTCAATTAATTTAAACAAACAAGTATGAAAACAATTTACAAAAAGTTGTTAGTTTTATTACTACTCTTACCAGCAAGTTTGTTGGCTCAGAGTTCATTTAATGGTGTTGTTGTTGATGCTAAATCAAATCAACCAATTCCAGGTGTAAATGTGGTAGTAAAAGGAGCGCAACAAAGTGTTACTACTGATTTTGACGGTAAATTTAAATTGTCAAAAATTAAACAAGGTGATGCTGTGGTATTCTCATTTGTAGGATACAAAGGTCAAACCATTACCTATTCAAATCAAGCTAACCTAACGGTAAAACTTCAAGAGGCTGAAAATCAACTTCAAGAAGTAGTAGTTCAAGTAGGTTACGGGTCTGTTAAAAAGAAAGATGCGACAGGATCAGTTGCGGTAATTACGGCAAAAGATTTCAACAAAGGAGCTATTACAAATACTGAAAACTTACTGAATGGTAGAGTAGCAGGTGTTGTGGTAACTCAAGGTGGTCGTCCTGGAGATGGTGCTGCAATCCGAATCAGAGGAGGAGCTTCTTTAGGAGCATCTAATGATCCTTTGGTGGTTATCGACGGTTTACCAGTTAATAACGGATTGTCTTCAATCAACCCAAATGACATTGAATCGTTCTCTATTTTGAAAGATGCTTCGGCTACAGCTATCTACGGTTCTCGTGGATCGAATGGTGTAGTATTGATCAAAACTAAAAAAGGAACCAAACAAGACGGTGTGAAAGTTTCGTTTAACTCATTAACTACATTGAATACAGTAGCTAAAAAAGTAGACGTATACTCTGCTGATGAGTTTAGAAATATTATTACTACATACGTACCTTCAAGAGTAGGTTTGTTAGGAACTGGAAGCACTGATTGGCAAGATGAAATTTACCGTAATGGTATTACATTTTCAAATGATTTGTCTTTAAGAGGTAATTTCTTGAAAGTAATTCCTACGAGATTATCTGTTGGGAAAACTAATATTGATGGAGTTTTAGAAACTTCTTCTTTCAAAAGAAATACCATTGCTTTGTCTATGACGCCTTCATTTTTAGACAATCACTTGAAATTTGAAGTGAATGCTAACTATGCTACTGAAAAAAACAGATATGCTGATGAAGGGGCTATTGGTTCAGCTATTTCATTCAATCCAACCTATGTAAACTACGATGCTAATTCACCATTTGGTGGTTACAAAGAAAGTTTTACATTAAATTCTCCTAATAACTATACTGTTTATGGAGCAGCTAACCCTGTAGCTTTATTGCAACAAAAAAACAATCAAGGGAAAAGCACTCGTCTTTACGGAAATATTCAAACAGAATATAAATTGCATTTCTTTGAAGATATCAAAGCGGTGGCTAATTTAGGGTATGACAGAGTTGAAGGGACAGGTACCAACTTCACAAGTGCTAATTCTAGAGCTGGACTTTATAACGCTGGAAAATTAGGATACAACCAAAACACATGGGGTAACTCAACAAATACATTGTTAGATGGTTATTTGAATTACAACAAAAAATTTGGCAAAGTAAAAGTGGATTTAACAGCAGGTTATTCGTATCAAAACTTTGATTCAGAAAGCTATTATTCAACCAACACTTTATTGCCAGCTGCTGAACAAAAACCAGATGTTGTAACAAGTCCAGGTGTAAATTTACAAGCGTATTATTCTAGATTGAACGTAGATTTAAGTGAAAAATACTTACTTACACTTAACTTTAGACGTGACGGTTCTTCAAGATTTTCTGAGTTAAACCGTTGGGGTAACTTCCCTGGAGCAGCTTTTGCTTGGAAAGTGTCTAGCGAAGAATTCTTGAAAAATTCTAAAACAGTTTCTGAATTGAAATTGCGTTTAGGATGGGGAGTTACTGGACAACAAGATATTGGAGGAGCAGCCTATGACTATTTCCAAAGATATAATTTAAGTGCACTAACTTCTGGCGCAACGTACCAATTTGGAAGTCAATTCTACCAATTGGGTCGTCCTGAAGGATACAATGCTAACTTGAAATGGGAAGAAACTACAACTGTAAATGCTGGTTTAGATTTCGGATTATTTAATGATAAAGTAACTGGTTCGTTAGATGTGTATAGTAAAACTTCAAACGATTTGATTGCTTATGTACCAGAAGGTTCATTACAGAACTTTAGAACTGCTGGTTTCCAAAACATTGGTTCATTAACTTCTAAAGGAGCTGAATTAAACATTAATTACAAAGCCATTGAAACAGCTAATTCATCTTTGAACTTTAACTACAATATTGCTTACAATGATATCAAAATTAAAGATTTAGGAGGATTAGATTTTTTCCAAGGTTCAGTTGGTTTGGATGTGTATTCACAAATTCACCAAGAACGCTTAGCTCCAAATACTTTCTGGTTGTATGAGCAAGTATATGATGCTGCTGGAAAACCATTAGAAGGGGTTTATGTAGATAGAAATGGGGATGGTCAAATCACATCTCTTGATAAACATGCGTTTAAAAAACCAAATGCTGATATCACAATGGGATTCATGACCAACTACAATTACAAAAAATGGGATTTCTCAATGGCTTGGAGAACAAGTTTAGGAAACTATATTTATGATAATGTAAATGCTAGTAGAAGTTTCTTATCTCAAAGTATCTCTGATAACAATGTTAACGCTATCAACAATACTACTGTTGATTTTGACAACACCTTGTTTACTCAAAAAAGAGCAGAATCTGATTACTACGTTAAAGATGCGTCTTGGTTAAAATTAGACAACGTAACAATTGGATACTTAATTGAAGCGCCATTTAATGTTCAATCATCCTCTTTACGTTTGTACTCTGGAGTTCAAAACGTAATGACAATTTCTAAATACAAAGGAATGGATCCTGAAGTTTTTGGAGGTATAGATAGTACAATTTATCCACGTGCAAGAATGTTCTTATTCGGATTAAACTATAATTTTTAATATATACTATTATGAAAAAGATAAAATCAATTAATTTTAAATTATTTGTATTTCTTGGATTAATTGCATTTTTTGTATCATGTACCAATGATATGAATGTGTCTCCAAAAGATGATGATGATTTTACATCAGAAGCATTCTACAAAGACCCAAGTTCTTACAAACAATTTCTAGCTAAAATCTATGCAGGTTTAGCAGTTACAGGTCAAAATGGACCTGATGGAAGTGCAGATATTCAAGGTATTGACGAAGGTTTTGGTCAATATTTAAGAGGATATTGGCAATTACAAGAGTTGCCTACTGATGAAGCTATGGTTTCATGGGGAGATCCAACTTTGCCAGAATTAAACAATCACACTTGGAACGCAGACAACCGTTTTGTGAAAGCGTTTTATGCAAGAGTATTTTACCAAGTAGGATTATCTAACGAATTTTTGCGTGCTACTACTGACGAAAAACTAGCTTCAAGAGGAGTAAGTGATGCAGTGAAAGCAGAAGTAAAAACGTATAGAGCTGAGGTGCGTTTCTTGAGAGCATTATCTTACTATCATGGTATCGATTTGTTCGGAAAAGTAGCATTCGCTACTGATGCAGATTTAGTGGGAACTAAACCAGTTGAAAAAGACAGAGCGTTTGTTTTTGACTTTTTAGTTAAAGAATTGAATGCTATTGATGCGGATTTAAAAGATGCTAGAACTAACGAATACGGAAGAGTAGACAAAGTAGCGGCTAAAATGTTATTAGCTAAATTGTATTTGAATGCTAAAGTATATTTAGGAACAAGTAAAGATGCTGAAGCTCTTGCTGCTGTAAATTCAGTAATTGGATCTGCTTATACTATTGCTAATGTTCCTTACAGCAACTTGTTTATGGCTGATAATGATAGAACTGCTGTTCAATCTGAAATCATTTTCCCAATTCGTTTTAGTGGAGTAAACACTAAAACTTGGGGAGGAACTACATTCATTATTCATGCTGCAACTGGTGGTTGGAATACTGAAGTTGGTGTTGATGGTGGTTGGTATGGTTTAGCCGCTCGTAAAGAGTTTGCAAACGTATTCTCTGATTTAACAGGTACAACTGATAGAAGAGCGATGTTTGATGCTGGATCAACTTCAACTCTGACAATTAATACTGTTTCTGATTTCTTTGGAAATGGTGGTTTGAAAGTTAAAAAATTCTCTAACAAAACCTCTGCTGGAGCTAATGGAAGTAATTTAACTCACACAGATACGGATTTCCCATTATTTAGATTGGCGGATGCTTATTTAATGTATGCAGAGTTAGCAGCTAACAATGTGGCTTCTGCATCTAAATCAGTGGCTAGAGGTTATGTTAATGCATTAAGAACTCGTGCTGGAGCAGCTGCTGTTGCAAATGATTCAGACATTACTCCAGATTTTATATTGGACGAAAGAGCTAGAGAGTTATACTGGGAAGGTCACAGAAGACAAGATTTGATCCGTGCTAATAAATTTGCTGGAAGTGCTAAATTATGGCAGTGGAAAGGAAATGCTTTGAATGGAGCTAGTATTGATGCTAAATTCAATGTGTACCCAATTCCTCAAACTGAATTGAATACCAATTCTAACTTGACTCAAAATACAGGATATTAATGTTTAAAAAATCCAATGGTCAAAAATTGTTTTGACCATTGGAAAATAAATTAATAATTATGAAAAAAATATATTTAAGTTTAATTTTAGTAGCAGGAATACTATCAAGTTTAGTTTCTTGTTCAGATGATCTTTTAGATCCAGTTGCTGCAAAAGGAGATGCTATTGTTCTTTCTGCGCCAACAGGTGGTACTTATGCTTTATCAGCTTCTACTGCTTCTGCAACTGCCTTTACAGTGAAGTGGACTTCTTCTACTTTTGGATATTCTGCTGCAGCAAGATATACGTTGCAAGTTATCAAAAGCACAGGAAATTTTAATGCACCTGGAACATTTCCATTGGGAGATTATAATGTAAATACAGCTATTGATTTATCAAAAGCAATTACAAATAGACAATTGAATGCCGCGCTATTAGGGGCTGGTGGAGCAATTGGTACTTCACAAGCTTATAAAGTTCGTGTGGTAGGTAGCCCAATAAACCAATCATCTTCTACGGTTGCGGCTTATGATGTTGTTTCAAATGAAATCACAATTACAGCTACTGCTTTTGATACTTTTGATGAGTTTGCTAGATTATATGTTCCTGGAAATTACCAAGGGGCTAGTGGATATGGTAACAACTGGTCACCAGATAGTCCAAGTGTAGCTAAATTGTTCTCTGCTGGAAATAATGGTGTATATGAAGGTTTTGTTTGGATGAACGAAGCGACTCCAGAATTCAAATTTACTCCAGTGCCATCTTGGTCAGGAGATAAAGGAGAATCTAACGGTTCAGGTGCTTTTTCTGGACAATTAGGAACTTCTAGTAACATTAAACCTTCAGCTGGAGCAGGTACTTATTTCTTTAATATAAATTGGAATACAGGTGCTTATACAATGGATAAAAGACAAGTGTCAATTATTGGCGCTGCTACTCCAAACGGTTGGGGTAATGGAACTCCTATGACATTTGATACGAATCCAAGTTCTCCATATTACCAAATGTACACGATCACTTTGACTTTGGCTAAGGACGAATTCTTAATTCGTTTGAAAGACGATTGGTCAGTTAAAATGGGAACGCTTTCAGGAAATGCTGAAGACACAACCACGGGTGGTCAATATAAAATCAAACTTGGAGGTGGTAATATGAAAGTGCCAACTGCAGGTACTTATAAAGTTGTTTTAGATATCAGAAACTCTGCTAACTACAACATCCGATTAATGCCACAATAAACTGTAGTATGTAATAAAAAGCACTTAATTTGTATAATTAAGTGCTTTTTTTGTTTTAACTAACCAACCAACAATACAATAATGAAAAAAATTCTACTAACTTTTTTATTTCTTCTGGGTTTTACTTCATTTGCCCAGCAGCAAACCGCTACTTATAGTGTAAGTCCTGCTGCCTTTGAGGAAACCACATCAATTACTGTAACTATTAACGGAAGTAGTATTAATGAGACTACTTGGGGTGTAACTGGGAATGCTTTGTATATGTGGGCTTGGGCTTTTGACCTTGGCGGGGTTAATCAAAAAGGCACACCATTAAATGGTACTTGGAACAACTCTGACGAAGCAAGTAAGTTTACTTACAATCAAGCTAACGACACCTACACTAAGACCTTTACACCAACTACTTATTATAATACGACAGGAATTGGAAAAATTGGTTTTTTGATAAAAGCTAAAGACGGGACAGGCGATAAAAAATCCCAAGATATTTTAGTTGAGGTGGGTTCTTTTCAGGTAAATCTAACAGCGCCAATTCAAAACAGTGCAACGATTTTGAATTCGGGTTCTAATTTTACAATTACAGCTACTAATACGAATGGAAATGCAAGTTATAATTTGAAATCGAATGGAGTGAGTATTAATACCAACAGTTCGACTTCAAGTTATACTTACACACAATCCAATATTACGAGCAATCAGAATTATGAATTGGTAGTCCTTCAAGGTACAACCACCATTACCAAAAAGTTTTCAGTAATTGTTAATCCGGGTGCCAATGAGCAAGCAATGCCCTCTAATTTAGTTGACGGAATTAATTATAATTCCACAGATCCTACAAAAGCAACTTTGGTATTGGACGCTCCTTTAAAAGATTTTGTATACGTGGCAGGAAGTTTTAATAATTGGCAGCCTACTAGCGCGTTTGCCATGAAAAAAGACGCAACATCTGGAAAATTCTGGTTGGAATTGACCGGTTTAACTTCAGGAACAAATTATACCTATCAATATTGGGTTGTAGATGCTACGCCAATTGCTGGAACGCCAGCCATGGTAAAAACAGCCGATCCGTATTCGACTTTAGTTTTATCTCCTTACGATGATCCAACTATTCCTGCTGCATCTTATCCAAATTTACCAGCTTATCCAACAGGACAAGAGCGTGAAGTAACCGTTTTACAAACTGGACAAACTCCCTACGCTTGGAGTTCGGCGACTACCAATTTTGTTAAACCAGCTAAGGAAAAATTAGTGGTGTATGAATTGTTGGTTCGTGATTTTGATGCTAGGAGAAGCTATCAAGCGGTAATTGATAAATTAGATTATTTTAAAAACCTTAAAATTAATGCGATACAATTGATGCCTGTCATGGAGTTTGAAGGCAATGAGAGTTGGGGATACAACACCGCTTATCATATGGCTTTGGATAAATTTTATGGAAGTTCAGACAAGTTAAAAGAATTGATTGACAAATGCCATCAAAATGGGATTGCTGTTATTTTAGATGTGGCTTTGAATCATGCCTTTGGAAGAAATCCGATGCTCAGAATGTGGATGAATGATCCAGATGGTGACGGCTGGGGAAGCCCATCGACTGAAAATCCCTATTTCAATACAGTTGCAAAACACAGTTATAGTGTAGGGGAAGATTTTAATCATCAGCAATCACGAACTCAAAACTATACAAAACGTGTGGTAAAACATTGGATTGAAGAATTCAAAATTGATGGATTCCGTTGGGATTTGACCAAAGGATTTACACAAGAATGTACTGCTGGTGATGACAATTGTACTAATGGTTATAGAGCGGATCGTGTAGCACTTTTAAAAACCTATGCTGATTATTCTTGGAGTTTAGATCCAACTCATTATGTAATTTTTGAACATTTAGGAACCGATGCTGAGGAGAAAGAATGGGCTAATTATAGAATTTCGGAAACACCAAGTAAAGGAGTTATGTTGTGGGGAAAAATGACCTCTGAATACAATGAACTTTCTATGGGTTATACGGCTAACATTGCTAGAATGAACAGTGCTAGTAGAGGATTTACGAATCATCGATTGATGGGATATGCCGAAAGCCATGATGAAGAACGATTGATGTATAAAAACTTGCAGTTTGGAAATTCAGCAAATACGGCTCATAATGTTAAAACGTTGAACACAGCTCTATCTAGAATGTCGGCTATTGGAGCTGTCTCTTTATTGGTTCCTGGACCAAAAATGATTTGGCATTTTGGAGAATTAGGCTATGACGATTCAATTTTTACCTGTAATAACGGAACTATTAATTCACAAACGGATACAGCAACAGGCGATTGTAAATTAGATACAAAACCCCAAATTCAATGGACCAATAATTGGTTAGCCAATGCCAATAGATTTAAAATTTACTCGGATTGGGCTAAAATGATTCGCTTAAAAACAGAAGAAGCTGTATTTTCTGGGACTGCAACCATAACCAATGCTAGTTCATTAGTACAGACTATTAAAATTACCGATGCAGCACTTGCATCAACAAGTTTAAAAGATGTAGTTATTGTTGCTAATTTTGATGTTACTAGCAAAAGTGTTCCCACAGGATTTCCATATGCTGGAGAATGGTTTAATTTAATGGACAATTCAAGTTTGAATGTGGTCAATGTAAATGATCCTATAACCGTTTTACCAGGTCAGTTTAAAATTTACGGAAACAAACAGGCTTTTGGGGCGAATGCGCCTTTTGCCTTACCTGCTGATAATTTTAGTATTGAATCTAGAGCGGAGACTTGTGCCAATAAAAACAATGGACAAATTGTAATCAATGCTGCTCAAACCTATGCTTATGTAGCAACCATAAACGGTACCAATTATAATTTTACCAATAATAGTTTAACGATTTCTAATCTTACCCCTGGTGTATATCCTGTTTGTATTTCTATTCCGGGTAAAGCCTTTGAACAGTGTTATAGTGTAACCATTACCAAAGGATCATCATTAACGGGTAAATCATCAGTATCTTCTAATATTGCCTCAGTGCAAATAATCGAAGGAACAGCCCCTTTTGAAGTATTTGTTAATGGGTTGCCTCAATTTGAAACTTCGGCTACTAATTTTTCTTTACCAGTTAAACAAGGCGATTATCTAGAGATAAAAACGGCAAAAACTTGTGAGGGCATTTATGCCACTAGCATAATGGATCCATTAAGTGGTTTTGCAGCTTATCCTAATCCAACTCATGGAATAATTGAAATTGCCACACCAACACTCAAAACAGAAATTGCGATTGAATTGTATAATTTGAATGGGCAGTTAATTTCAAAAGGGATGTATGCTGTTTCGAATGGAAAAGTACAACTGAATTTAGAAAAAGAATCGGCTGGAGTGTATTTTGCAAAAGTACATTTAGGCACTCCAGTAAGTTTAACTATAGTAAAAGAATAAACATGAAAACTAGTATATATTTAGTAAGTATGGCCTTTTTGTTTATCTCTTGTGGAGGTGGTGGTTCTGATGGAGCTACTCCAACACCAGAACCTGCAAATACGGCACCCTCTGTTCCAAGCTTAGTCGCACCAACAAATAGTTTGTTGTGTATTAATAACGTAGTTACTTTTGAATGGGGCGCGTCAACAGATGCCGAAAATAACCCAATAGTATACCAATTACAAATTGCGACAGACAATCAGTTTAGCCAAATTGTAAGTACAAGTGAAGTATCATCTAGAACTCAAGCCGTTACTTTAGACAAAGGCAAAGCCTATTATTGGAGAGTAAAAGCGATCGATAGTAAAAATGCGTCAAGTGCTTATTCAGGAACTTTTAGTTTTTATACTGAAGGTTTGGCTGTAGCCAATCATTTGCCTTTTTTACCAGAGATAATCCAACCAGAGACTAACACTACAATTAGTGGTGTTTCAGCTACCTTAAAATGGTTTGCTTCTGATGTTGATGCTTCAGATGTGCTGACTTATGATGTGTATTTTGGAACCGTGAATCCTCCAACAGAAAAAGTCGCACAAAATAGAACTACTCCTACATACGAGGCCACTTCACTTCAGGCTGCTACTCAATATTACTGGAGAATTGTAGTTAAAGACAATAAAGGTGGTGCAACAACTGGACAAGTTTGGAACTTCAGAACCAATTAGAGAACCATACATTATAAATAACAAAAAAGCTACTCCCCGAAAGGAGTAGCTTTTTTTAACTACAATTAACACATTAACTAAAAACTAAATTTTGCCATCTTTAATTTCATCCACAATTTCTGGATTTAATAAAGTGGTAATGTCTCCAAAATTAGAGAAGTCGCCTTCTGCAATTTTACGCAAGATTCTACGCATGATTTTTCCAGATCTCGTTTTTGGTAAACCGGATACGAATTGGATTTTATCCAATTTGGCAATAGGCCCAATGTGGTCTGAAATATGTTGGTTAATCTCTTTGCTTAAGTTTTCACGGTCGCGGTATTCACCAGATTCTTTTAAGATTACAAATCCGTATAACGCATTTCCTTTGATATCGTGAGGGAATCCTACAATCGCTGATTCAGCTACTGCGGGGTGCTCATTAATCGCGTCTTCAATTGGTGCAGTTCCTAAATTATGTCCTGAAACAATTACCACATCATCTACACGCCCCGTAATTCTATAGTATCCTACTTCGTCACGTAAGGCTCCGTCACCCGTAAAATATTTACCAGGGAAAGCACTAAAATAAGTTTCTTTGTAGCGTTGGTGATCGCCCCAGATGGTTCTGGCAATACTCGGCCAAGGGAATTTGATACACAAACTTCCAGTTACTTGATTGCCTTCAATTTCGTTGCGTTTTTCATCCATTAAAACCGGTTGAATACCAGGTAGAGGAAGGGAAGCATAGGTTGGTTTTGTTGGTGTTACAAATGCCAAAGGAGAGATCATGATGCCACCTGTTTCGGTTTGCCACCAAGTGTCAACAACTGGACATCTTTTTCCTCCAACGTGATCATTGTACCAGTGCCAAGCTTCTTCGTTGATTGGCTCACCTACCGAACCAATAACTTTTAACGATTGTAAAGGGTATTTTTGAACGTATTCAATGCTTTCTTTAGCCAATGCACGAATAGCTGTTGGTGCTGTATAGAATTGAGTAACTTGGTGTTTTTCGATTACTTCCCAGAAGCGACTGAAGTCAGGATACGAAGGAACTCCTTCAAAAATTACGGTAGTTGCTCCGTTCAATAATGGTCCGTACAGAATGTACGAGTGACCTGTAATCCAACCAATATCGGCAGTACACCAGAAAATATCATTCTCTTCGTAGCTAAATACATTTTTAAAAGTGTAAGCAGTATACACCATATATCCAGCGGTTGTATGTACCATTCCTTTTGGTTTTCCTGTAGAACCTGAAGTATAAAGGATAAATAATGGATCTTCAGCATCCATAATTTCGGCAACGTTGGTGTTCATTGCATCGTCTAAAAGGGGTTGTAACCATTGGTCACGGCCGGCTTTCATATTGACGTTGGTGTTGGTTCTTTTGGCAACCAAAACTTTTTCAACTGTTGGACATTTTTCTAGCGCTTCGTCTACAATGCCTTTTAAATCAATCGCTTTGTTACCGCGGTAACTTCCATCGGAAGTGATGACCATTTTACATTCGCAATCATTGATTCTTGAAGCTACTGCCGATGCAGAAAATCCAGCAAAAACGACCGAGTGAATGGCTCCAATTCTAGCACAGGCCAATAGCGAAACGGCTAATTCAGGTATCATTGGTAGATAGATGCAGACGCGATCTCCTTTTTTGACGCCTTGCTCACGCAGTACATTCGCCATTTTTGAGACTCGTTCATACAATTCATTGTACGTAATATGGAGTGCCTCTTCTTTTGGATCATTCGGTTCAAAAATGATCGCTGTTTTTTCGCCTCTTTTAGCAAGGTGTCTGTCGATACAGTTTTTTGTAATATTCACTTTGGCATTGGTAAACCATTTAATTTCGGCTTCGGCCATATTGAAATCAATTACGTTGTCCCATTCTTGGTACCAAGTAAAGTTTTCAGAGGCAATTCGGTCCCAGAATTTTTTAGGTTCACGAATTGATTTTTTGTAATGTTTGAAATATTCTTCTAGATTTTCAATTTTATAATAACTCATGGTATTCTAATTTATATGTTCTAATTCTGTTTATTATTATTTGCTATAACTTCCAATTTTATATTTTTTCAACACCTCGATGATTTCACCCACAATCGCCTCATCATCGATAGTAGATGGAATTTGATAGTCTTCTCCGTCAGTAATGCTTCGCATTAGTTTGCGTAGAATTTTTCCGGAGCGCGTTTTTGGCAAACGGTGCACAATAACCACATTACGTAAGGAAGCAACCGCGCCAATTTGTTGGCGAACTAATTTTACAATTTCTTGTTCCAATTGGAAATGTTCGATGTCTTCTCCGTGTTTGATAACCACCAAGGCCAAAGGAGTTTGTCCTTTCAATTCATCGTGTATTCCAATAACGGCACATTCTGCCACTGACGAATGCGATGCTACAATTTCTTCCATTTCAGCGGTAGAAAGGCGGTGACCCGCTACATTGATTACGTCATCAACACGACCGGTTATAAAAATATATTCATCGTCATCTTTGAAACCTCCATCACCTGAAAAATAATAACCTGGGAATTTTTCTAAATAACCCGCTTTGAATCTCGGGTTGTCTTTCCATAAATCCAATAAGGTTCCTGGAGGCAATGGTAATTTAATTACCACGTAACCTTCTTCGTTGGGGCCAACTTCAGTTCCGTTTTCACTAAAAATTCGAATATCGTATCCTGGAACTGCTTTTCCAACAGATCCCGGTTTGATAGGCAAATATTCTATTCCCATCATATTGGCAACGATTGGCCAACCTGTTTCGGTTTGCCACCAATGGTCAATTGCCGGAACAGGAATATGTTCTTGGTACCATTCGAGTGTGGCTACATCACAACGTTCCCCTGCTAAGAATTGAATTTTTAACGAACTCAAATCGTATTTTTTGATAAATTCTCCGTTTGGATCTTCTTTTTTGATCGCGCGAATCGCTGTTGGAGCCGTAAACATCACGCTTACTTTATGTTCTTCAATCATTCTCCAGAAAGTACTGGCATCCGGAGTTTTGATTGGTTTTCCTTCGAAAATTATGGTCGTATTTCTATTAATTAGTGGTCCATATACAATATAACTGTGCCCTACAACCCAGCCCACATCTGATGCCGCCCAAAATACTTCACCTGGTTTGGCGTTGTACACGTTTTGCATGGAATATTTTAGCGCAGTTGCATAACCACCCGAATCACGTACGATCCCTTTTGGTTTACCAGTAGTTCCCGAAGTATATAATACATACAAAGGATGAGTAGAATTTAATGGCACACATTCGGCTTCTTCAGATCCATAAACTAATGCATCATAATCTACATCGTATTTTTTGAATGGTACTTTTGCTCCTAATTTTCTGTTGAGGATAATCACTTTTTTAGGTTTGTGCTCGGCCAATTGAATCGCTTCGTCAACTAAAGGTTTGTAAGCAATCAATCGGTCAATTTCAATTCCCGATGAGGCTGTAATAATCGCTCTTGGTTTGCAATCGTCAATTCGGATTGCTAATTCGTGAGGAGCAAATCCTCCAAAAACTACCGAATGCGTAACGCCAATTCGCGCACAAGCCAACATTGCAAAGGCCGCTTGCGGAATCATCGGCATATAAATAACGGTGGTATCGCCTTTTTTTAAACCCAAAGATTGCATTCCTCCAGCGAGTTTAGCCACTTCGGTTTTTACTTCTAAGAAGGTGTATTTTTTAGTAGTTTGTGTTACAGGCGAATCATAAATTAAAGCGATTTCATCGCCATAACCATCTTCAATGTGTTTGTCTAATGCTAAATAACATACGTTTAATTTGCCGTCTTTATACCAAAGCGGATATCCATTTTCATCCGAAGATAAAATGGATTCAGGTTTTGTAAACCAACTTATTGCGTCGGCTTGATCTTTCCAGAATGCTTCTGGATTTTCAGTACTTGCGGTATAGGTATCTTTGTAATTCATGGTGATTATTCTGTAATAAAATGGGTCTAATTTTCGATCAATTCATGTACTTGTTCTACTAATTTTTTAGCAGAAAAAGGCTTGACGACATATAAATTAGCTCCTAAATTCATCCCTTTTTCAATATCACTTTCTTTGTTTTTTGCCGAAAGAAAAATCACTTTGCAATGCGCTAAACGTTCGTCTTTTTTAATTTCTTCTAAGGTGGCATATCCGTCAACCATTGGCATCATCACATCAAGAATGATGACATCAGGTAATTGTTTTTCTAAAATTTCCAATGCTTCTTGTCCATCACGTGCAATGAATACTTCAAAATTATTTTTTTTGAAAGTGTATTCTAACGCCATTACGATGTTCGGCTCGTCATCTACGATTAGTATCTTTTTCATCATCTTAGTTGTTTTCGGTTGTATTGTAGTTGGGTAATGTGAAGACAAAAGTGGCTCCTTCTTTGACATTGTTTTCGGCCCAAATTGCGCCTTTGTGATGTTCAATAATTTGTTTGCAAATGGCTAATCCTAGTCCGCTACCAATTGGTTTTTTGACATTTTGATTTCTCGATTGATAGAATTTATCAAAGATGGCTTCAAAATCTTCACTTTTGATTCCTTTGCCATTATTGTGAATCGTGACGGCAACATTAGATTCGTTTTCTGTAATATGAATGCTTATTAATCCGTCAGTTACAGCTGAAAATTTGATCGCATTGGATAGCAAATTGTGAACTACTTGAATGATACGTTCTTCATCATAAAATGCTCTGATCTCTTTTCCAGCATCTTCAAATTCTACTTGTATTTTTTTATTTGCAATCAGTTGTTTAACTGATTCTAATGTTTTTTCTACTGTTAATGCAATATTATTTCTGGAGAGATAGATCTTCTGTTTTCCTGTTTCAAATTTTTCTAAATCCAAGATTTTATCGATCAAACGATTCAAACGATCCGATTCTGAAATGATGTTTTGCAAGAATTGTTTGCGCACTTCAAAAGGCACCTCTTCATCGTCATGCAAAATTTCACTTGCGGCTCTAATAGCAGTTATCGGCGTACGCAACTCGTGGGTAACCGTATCTAAAAATTCGTCTTTTTGAATGTCTTTTTTAACCAGCTCTTCATTGGCGACTTTTAATTGCTCTGATATTTTTTGCAATTCGTTTGAAGTGTCGGTTAGCTTCTTATTGATGATGATATTTTCTTTCGATTCTTCTAAAATTCGTAACACTTCGGGTAAACTAATTTCGTCTTCTTTCACTACACTGGCGATCAAGATTTTGGCAGAAGCCGTACCAATATGACCCGTCAATAAATTTTCGGCAAACTTTATAAAACGCGCATCTGCTGTTGCTACATTTTTGTCAATATTGTATTTTAAATTGAAAATAGATAAGGCGCGTTTGGTTCTTTCTTCCCCAAGGAATCGTTGTAACACTTTTTCTATATCTGACACGTACGCCGTTCCTTTCCAAACAAATGCGTCTTCGTGATTGGTAATGTATTTATCAATATCAACAAACATTTCGGCATAATTACGCTCTCTATAATTGCCTTTGAAACTTACAGAAACAGCAGCAAATCCGATTGTATTGAAGAATAAACTCCAAAATAATGCATGCGGAATAGGATCTAAATAATCCAATCCAAATAGCTGAAACGGTTTCAATAATTCGATTCCCCAGGGGCCTTCTTTGAAGAACAGACTGGTTGAATTGGTAATACCTAATGCATATGGAGCTAATAAAGTATAACAACAAATTAAAAAGCCGATAATAATACCTGTAATCGCTCCTTTGTTGGAACCTCTTCTCCAAAATATCGCTCCAAAAAAGGCAGGGGCTAATTGGGCAATCACCACAAAAGAAACCAGTCCGATAGATACAAGAGAGTAATCTAAGATGAAAATTTTGTAAATTGCATAAGATAAAATAATGAGTAAAAAGATACCAATCTTTCTACTTCTTACGATTCGGTTATTGTTTTTTTCTTGTGATTTGTTTCGCAACCTTCCTACAAATCCGTATGGAATTAATAAGTTATTACTAAGCATAGTTGCTAAGGCAATTGAAGAAACAATAATCATCGAAATTGCCGCTGAAAATCCGCCAAGAAATACTAAAACCGTAAGTATATTATTATTGAAAAATTGCGGAATCAATAAGGAATAAGTGTCTGAATTCAATCCTTTCCCTTCAAATAAAATATTGCCTCCCCAAGCGATTGGAAAAACAAAAATATTAAACAACAACAAGTACAATGGGAACAACCACATGGCTGTTTTAAGGTGCGTTTCTTTGTTGTTTTCTACAATTGCAGTATGGAATTGTCTTGGCAAAAGAAATATAGCAAACATGGACAGGATGCAAAGAAAAAACCAATTGATAGCACCTGTCAAACCTCCGATGGAATTTTTTTTGTCGAAATTTTCTAACACCGAAGCTTTAATATATATGTCATCGAATCCATCAAATACAAAGTAGGTAACATAGATTCCAATAATTAAAAAGAATACCAATTTTAGAATTGATTCCAATGCAACAGCAGTTACAATACCACGTCTTTTTTCAGAAGCATCGACATAGCGAGTTCCGTAATAAGAAGCAAATAGGGCTAGCGCAATACAAGCATAGGTGGTGGTGTCATAAAAAATGTTAGGACTGGATTCGGTTTTGGTAACAATATGAAAAGTGTCCGAAATGGACTTTAGTTGCAAAGCAATATAAGGCACAATACCAAAGATACACACAATGGTAACTAAGGCGCCTAAGAATCTATCATTGCCGTATCTCAACGAAATGAAATCAGCAATACTAGAAATTTTATTTACTCTTGAAATTCGAATGATTTTTTTTAAAATAATCATCCAAGTAGGAATGATAATTATGGGACCTAAATAAATAGGCAAATAACTTAAACCGGAATTAGCTGCTACGCCAATACTTCCGTAATACGTCCAAGCGGTACAGTAAACCGCTAACGAAAGAGAATAAATGTAGGGATTATTAGTCCATCTGGAATGCCCTCTTTTTTCTGCCCAGTAGGCAATGTAAAAAAGGATTAGCATATACAATACTAAAATAATTAAAAGGCCTACACTATTCATAATATCTCTTGATGATTAAGTAGGTGGTGCCAATAGAAAACAACCAAGCCGAAAATATATAGATGTATACAATTGGAAAACCTAAAAAAGGTTCAGCACTATCAAACAATAACAATAGCGGCATGTTCAACGCTAATACCATTAGCATTGAAAGAATAACCAGCTTTTGTTCGTGTCTTTTTTTCATAAATTGTGCTATACTTTATTTTCGAATTTGATCATAGTAATATACGAATTGTTATGAGGAATTCGTTGTTTTAAAAATATACAAACGCTGCCAGTTATTGACAGCGATTGCATATTTAAAATTAGTAAAATGAATTATTTATCGCTAAATTCTCCTGTAAGTGAGTAGTATCCAAAGATACCTAAACCACCCACGATAATTGGTGCAAGAATAAAAGTGTAAATAATTGCAGGAATCATATCTTCTGGTTTTCCTGACTCAAATTTTGGAATAGCTTGGTTAATCAATAGATAATATCCAGCTGCAAGACCTAAACCGATCCACACAATCCCTAATAATTTTTTTATTGCGTTCATAATGATGTTTTTTAAAATTTAAATTAAGCTAATTAGTGTTTGTGAGAGGTACTTTTACCATCTACATAAATAGCTCCGATAATGAAACAGATGGCTCCAATAATAATTGGGTACCAAAGTCCTTGCAAATACGGTTCAGCTACTGCAACTGCTTGACCAGCTTCTGCTGCTGCATCGTTTGCTTTGGTTGCTGCTGCTACTAATGAAGTAGCTACTGCAGGAAGCAATCCTCCAAAGATTCCGTTACCAATGTGGTACGGTAAAGACATCGAAGTATAACGAATTTTTGCAGGGAACAACTCTACTAAGAAAGCCGCTGTTGGTCCGTAAACTACAGTCACTAAGAAGATTTGAATGAAAACTAACCAAACTAAAGTCCATTTGTCTGATTCATTTACCACCATTGTTTTCTTAACTTCTACTTTTGGTTTTCCGTCATCACCAATTTTAGCTACACCATTTTCTAAAGTTACAGTTTTTACTTCTTTCCAAGTCGCTCCATCTGTAAATTCTTTAGTGGTAGTATACACTGAATCTAGTGCTTTAGCTTTATTTTCTTTTGTCTCAGCAAGAACTACTGTTTTAGCTTCGATTTCAGTTTTGTTTTTGATGCTTGTTGTTTCATACATCGCTCTATAAATAGGTCTGTAGGCAATAACGGCAATCAAAATACCAGCAAGCATTAACCATTTTCTACCAATTTTATCAGAAATCCATCCAAAGAATACGAAGAAAGGCGTAGCCATTAAAATAGCATACATCATAATGTCTCCCACTTGATCAGAAAGACCCATTACTTTTTCAATAAAACTCATAGCGTAAAATTGTCCAGTGTACCAAACTACACCTTGACCCATTACGATTCCAAATAAAGCTAACAATACAAATTTGAAGTTCAATTTGTTTCCAAAACTTTCTTTTAATGGGTTTTTAGAAGTTTTTCCTTCTGCTTTTACTTTTGCAAATTCAGGAGACTCGCTCATGTTTTTACGAATTAAGTAAGAAACTAGAATCATTAAGATAGATACCCAAAACGGAACTCTCCATCCCCAATCTTCAAATGCTTCTTTGGACATAGCGCTTTTTGTAGCCATGATTACCATAAGAGAAACAAATAAACCAATTGTAGCTGTAGTTTGAATCCAAGAAGTCCAATATCCTCTTTGACCTGGTCCGGCATGTTCAGCTACATAAGTCGCAGCACCACCGTATTCCCCACCAAGAGCAAGACCTTGAAGCAAACGTAAAATTAATACTAAGGTTGGTGCTAAGAATCCAATTGACTCATAACTTGGGATACATCCTATTAAGAAAGTAGCTCCACCCATTAACACTAAAGTAACCATGAACGTATATTTACGTCCAATTAAATCGCCTAGACGACCAAAGAATAAGGCTCCAAAAGGACGCACAACAAAACCTGCAGCAAATGTTGCCAAAGTAGATAAGAAGGCAGCAGTTGGATTGTCTGAAGGGAAAAATTTGGTTGAAATAATAGTAGCTAAACTACCAAAGATGTAAAAATCATACCATTCGATCATGGTACCTACTGAAGACGCTCCAATTACGGTCCATAAGGAGCTTTTTTTGTTTTCATTCATAATGTAATTGTTTTTGGTTTGGTTAATTAATTGTTATTAAAATGTGTATACACAAGATACCATTGTTCTAAAGTTGCTTACGTTAGTTAAAGCACCGGTTGCTTTTCCATACGAATCAGAAGCTCCCCAATCAGCTGAAGTTAATTCCAACTCTGGAGAAATTCTAAATTTGTTTTTCTTGAAGTCGATACGTCCAGAAAGTCTCCAAACATTATCTACCATTCTAGCTCCATTTACCCCAATTCCTCTTCCGTAAGCCACCGTTCCAGCTTTGTCAGCTCCATTGTTTTGTGATCTTCCGAAGAAAATTCCAGGAGCCACTGATTTACCATTACTTGCAATGTCTATCCAAAAAGCAGACGTTTTAGTCGCTTCATACGATTCGATTCCATTTGCAGTTGAACCAATGTATCCTCCTAGCATTACCATGTTGAATAAATTGCCACCTGAAATTCCATAGGCTTTAATTGTGATATTGTCGTTAGTGTATTTTCCGTATCCAAAAATAGTAGTACTATTCGCTTTTTCAGTGGTATTTTTCTTAGCAGTTCCAGTTAAGCCGTTATCGGTTCTTGGTTGTAGCGATTTAACTTCGACACCAGCTCCCATAAATACATTTTTTCCTTTGTATTGTAATTGGGTATTAATTGATGGAATAGCTGAGTTAATAGAAGCCGAATTTTGTGTTCCAGGTCCCGAAGTAGTAAACTCACGTTCTTTATACGCAGTAAAACTAATCGAAAGGTCTTTGCTTAAGTTTTGTTTTAATTTAACCTGAGAAGCCCATCCAAAAGGGTTGAACATAATTCCGGTACTAAAATTAGCTACGCCAGGAAATACTTCAGGAATAAAAGTTGGGTACCAAGTTTGTCCCATTGTTAAGGAAGTTTTTTTCCAATCTAATTGTGCGTAGGCATGACGTAGTCTCAATAAACCTACAGTAGTTGTGCTTGTTGAAGCATTTTCAAAGTTTCCAAAGAAATCACCTTCAAGGGTTCCACTTACTTTAGCACCCCACACATCTGGTCCTTTCATTTTCACTCCTAAACGTGAAACAACAGATAAAAAGTTAGATTGTCCAACAGCGTTAGCATCTTTCCCGTCACCTGCATTTATTGATTTATCTAAAGGGTATAAATTCAAATGGTCTTCTCTTACTTGAGCTGATTTTCGGGTGTCCCACATATAATCAGTTCTTACAAATCCGTACCAAGTGATACTGTAGTCATTTGCTACAGGCGCAGGTGCGGCTGGTGTTTGTGAATATCCTTTAAAAGAAGCTACAGCAGCTAAAAGGAGTAAATAACGTTTTTTCATAATAATTTTTTTGGTTTGGTTAGTAAAAGGGTTAGTTTTCACACTGCCAAATTGATTTATTTTTGGAATAAAAAAAATTATTATATACTTTTATGTAAACTACTATAGTTAATCTTTAAAACGCTCCCATTTTATAAGCATAAATTTGTCTCCAAGTTCCGTAATTATCATCCCAGCTCCAGAAAGTAATTCTTTGTTTTTTAGGTATTCTACCAGTTCTAAATGATTAAAGATCTTATAAGTAGGATGGTAGTTGGTTTGAGATGGTTTTTTGATGTTAAAACTTTTCACCCAATTACTAATGGTAACGTGTGACACCCCGATAATACGTTCAATTTCGCGAAAACTCAATCCTTCTAAATACAATTGTAATGCTTTGGTAACATAGTAATCGTCTATCTTTTTACCTATTTTGTTTACCGTAAAAAAATAGTTACATTTTTTACATAAATACCTTTGTTTGTTGTTGATTATACCGCTTTTAATGATCTGATTATTTTGGCATTTCGGACAGCTTAAAATTTCCATATATATAAATTTTGCATAAATATAATAAATTAGCAAATATACGTAATGTAAATACACAATAAAATTCAATAAAAATTACAAATTCTTTATATTTATTGGAAAAATAGTGAATGATTGCTAGGGAAATCTAAAAATTGAATAAGGTAAAATTAAATGAAGCTACGTATAAGTACTAGGATAGCATATTGAGCTATACATAATTTTGCTAAAGGTATAAAAACAAAAAACCCACTCGTTTGAGTGGGTTTCGTGGTACCTCCAGGGATCGAACCAGGGACACATGGATTTTCAGTCCATTGCTCTACCATCTGAGCTAAGGTACCTTGCTAATGCGGGTGCAAATATAGAACCATTTTTAATTTATCCAAAACAAATATTAAAAAAAATCAATTCGTACCTTCGCGGGGTTAAATAAAACAATATGATTCTAACTATTGATGTTGGGAATACCCGAATTAAAGGTGCTGTTTTTGAGAACGATACCTTAATTGAGCAATTTCATACTGAGCCAAGAGCAATGCAAAATGCAATTGAAAGTATTTTATTAAAATACCCCAACACTTCCGATTTGGTAGTAGCCAATGTGGGGAATTTTGACAAAAATGACTTTTTAGCATTTTCCAATAGGATTACTATCCATTTCGTATCCCACTCTGATGCATTTCCTTTTTTGAATGCCTATGCTACACCGAATACTTTAGGAATTGATCGGATGGTTTTGGCAACTGGAGCTACCTTGCGTTATCCAAATCAAAATAGGTTAGTTATTGATGCCGGTACTTGTGTTACCTACGATTTCATTAGTCAAGATGACGTATATTTAGGTGGTGCAATTTCTCCTGGATTGCGTTTGCGATACCAATCACTTCATAATTATACCGCTGCGCTACCCCTTTTAGATTCGGAATGCCCGGATTATTTTATAGGAAATTCAACGGCTAATTCTATTCACTCTGGTGTAGTCAATGGATTGGCTCACGAAATAGATGGCTTCATTGAAGAATACCGAACCCGCTACCCAAATTTTATCATAATTTTAACGGGCGGAGACGCAGAATTTTTGGCTAAACGATTAAAAAATACCATATTTGCCAATTCAAATTTTCTTTTAGAGAGTTTGAATCAAACCTTTCAATATAAAATCAAAAATGATTAAAAAATTTATACTAAGCGGTTATTTGTTGTTTTCACTAGTATCTTTTGCACAAGAAGGTACATCTTCACCGTATTCTTATTTTGGAATTGGAGATGTAAGATATAAAGGGACTGCTGAAATGCGAGCTATGGCAGGAATTGGTGTAGAGCAAGATAGTATCCATCTTAATTTAGATAACCCTGCAAGTTTTGCCAATCTTAAATTGACTGTTTTGTCAGTTGGTGGAACTTATGCTACAAATAAACTTAAATCATCAACTCAATCGGCAAGCACCCAAAGATCCACTTTAGATTATCTAGCAGTTGGTTTGCCAATGGGCAAATTAGGATTTGGTTTTGGATTGATACCGTATTCATCTGTAGGTTATAAAGTAGAATCAATTGCAACGGATGTAAGTCAAAATAGTAGACGATTTAATGGTACAGGAGGTTTAAATAAAGTATTCATAGGTGTTGGTTATAAAATTACACCTTCGTTAAGTTTAGGGGCAGATATGCATTATAACTTTGGAAAGATAGAAACATCAAGTTTAGAATTTTTGTCGACAATTCCTGTTGGAACCCGCGAAATGAATAGCGCTGTTTTATCGGGTTTTAATTTTAATGCAGGATTGATGTATCAGTCAAAAATCAGCACTAAATTGAATTTGTATACTAGTCTGAATTATTCATTAGAAAACACTTTAACTTCAGATAATACTAGTAATATAGCTACAGTATTAATTGATGGTGATTTCAATACATCGGTTGTAGATGCTGCTGATGATGTGGTTGAAACGGGATCTATAATTACTCCTAGTAAACTAACTTTTGGACTTGGTTTTGGCGAATCTAAAAAATGGTTGCTGGGTGCGCAATTTAGTACAAGAGATGCGGGTCAATGGAGAAACACTTACAATTCATTCTCTAATGTTTCATTCGAAAAATATCAAAAAATTAGTTTAGGAGGTTATTTTATCCCTAATTATAATTCTTTTACAACTTACACTAAACGATTAGTGTATAGAGGAGGTCTTAAATTTGAAAAAACGGGTTTAGTAGTTAATTCACAATTCATTAATGATGTAGGTTTAACTTTAGGAGTTGGTTTTCCAGTTACGGGTTCTTTTTCTAATGTAAATCTTGGATTTGAGTTAGGAAAAAAAGGGACTACTACCTCGAATTTAGTGCAAGAGAATTATGCTAATTTCAGTTTAAGTTTGTCTTTAAACGACAAATGGTTTGAAAAAAGAAAATTCAACTAACTATTTAATTTCTTTTTATTGTGTTAGATCGAATCAAAGTATTCTCCAATAAAAAAAGGTGCAACTTTCTCGTTGTGTTTTTTGTAATAGGAATACTTGTGGGATGTGAAAGCAATCTTAAAGACATACAAAAAGACAACTTCTCCGATTTTGTTCCCAGCAATAATGCAGATGAAGTACATTTAAAATATACTGATTCTGGAAGAATTACTGGAATTTTAGTAAGTAAGAAAATGTTGGATTATGCAGTAGTCGATTTTCCGTTTACTGAATTCCCAAAAGGAATCCACGTTACCTTATTTGATAAAAACGCAAAGAAAACAGTAGTGACTTCCAATTATGCCATTTCGTATAAACAAACTGGAATCATTGATTTGCAAGATAAAGTGAAAATCGTTTCTGACGACGGTCAAATACTTGAAACCCAACAATTGTATTACGATCAAAAAAACGCTTGGTTTTTTACGGAGCGTAAATACAAATTCAGCTCCCCAAAAGGTGTTTCTAATGGCCAAGGAATTGATTTCAGTAAAGATTTTAAAGTAATAAATTCACAAAGAATAACTGGCGAAGTAGATTCTGCCGACTAATACCTAACTCTTATGATGTATCTTAAATACACCCCTTATTTGTACCTAATTTTAGGAATCTATTTGATAATTGATTCGGTTATAAATTGGAATAATCCTGCCGAAAATTCGCAATTAACTTTGCTTTTCGCAGCAGTAGCCATTTTTTTATTTGGATTTAGATTACGCTATGCGAAACGATTTGAAGCCCGAAAAAACAATAGAACCGAACAATAAATACAAGAACAATAGCCGAAAATAGAACTAGTGGATTGTTTTTTTTTAGAAATTCGAAAAAACTTTCAAAATAAAACGCTACTAGTATAATTATTAATTAGATAATTGTATTTTCGCAAACTGAATATAAAATTAATTACAATAAAAATGGCAGTTTTAGCAAAAATTAGAAAACGTTCCGCATTATTAATTGGTGCAATTGCACTTGCTTTATTTGCATTTATCATTCAAGATTTGATTGGTAAAGGTGGTATTGGACAAGATTCAAAAGATGTAGGAACTGTTAATGACAAGGATATTACGTTTGAAGACTTTCGAGTTAAAGTAAGTAATGTAGAAAAAAGTGGTCAAGGAATTACTTCTACTCAAGCTGCAAATCAAGTTTGGGATCAAGAAGTTTCTATTGCCTTATTGACTTCAGAGTTCGATAAATTAGGTTTAAGAGCTGGAGAGAAACACCTTATTGAAGTATTGAAAGCAGATCAAAATATTGGAAGTAATCCAATGTTTTTAAATGCAGCCGGGTTATTTGATTTGGCTAAATTCAAAGAATATTTCAAAGCAAATCCGGAGCAAGCTCAATTTTTACAAGAAAGAGAGAAATCGGCTGAATTGAATGCTAAATTTCAAATGTACAATACCTTAGTAAAAGCAGCTTTGTACACAACTGAAGCAGAAGGAAAATTGAAATACGAAATGGAAGCAAACAAAGTGAATTTTGCTTACGTTGCTGGTTTATATTCTACTATCAAAGACAGTCAAGTAAAAGTTACTGATGCTGAGATTGTGGATTTCATGAAGAAAAACGAAAAGAAATACAAAGCAGACCAATCTAGAGAAATCGAGTATGTTTTGCTAGAGGACAAAGCCTCTGCACAAGATGAAGCAGATGTGAAAGCAAAAATTACAGCATTATTATCTGGATCAGTGGTTTACAACGCAAAAACTGCTAAAAATGATACTGTAGCAGGTTTTAGAAATGCTGTAAATGCAATTGATTTCGTGAATTCTAATTCAGATGTTCCTTATGATTCCACTTATATTGCTAAGAAAAGTTTACCAGCTACTGATGCGGATCAATTGTTCAACTTAGCTCCAGGAGCAATTTACGGTCCTTATAAATTTGGAAATTACTACTGTATTTCTAAATCATTTGGTACAAGAGCCAATGTGAATGTAAAAGCGAGTCACATCTTAATCAGCTATGAAGGTACTCAAGTGCCAAATAAAAGAGAAAAAAGAACTAAAGAACAAGCGTTGGCAAAAGCACAAGCTATCTTAGCTCAAGTGAATACCAATCCTGATAGTTTCATGATGTTAGCGTTTTCTAACTCGGATGATTCTTCTGCTCAACAAGGAGGTGATTTAGGTTATTTTGGTCCAAATGAAATGGTAAAACCATTCAATGATTTCGTTTTTGGAAATGCGATTGGAAAAGTTGGTTTGGTAGAAACTCCTTTTGGATTTCACATTATCAAAGTTACTGACAAACAAGATGGTATCCGTTTAGCTACTGTAGCTCAAAAAATCGAAGCATCTGAAGTTACTTCTGATAAAATCTTTACACAGGCAACTCAGTTTGAAATGGATGCTGCTAATAAAGATTTCGCTAAATTGGCTAAAGACATGAAATTGACAGTGGCTTCGCCAGTAACTGTTACAGGAATGGAAGAAAACTTCGCCTCTTTAGGTAACCAAAGAGCGATCATCAGATGGGCTTTTGAAGACGATTCTAAAGTAGGTGCCATTAAACGTTTTGAGTTGGCTAATATTGGTCACGTAATTGCTAGAGTAAAATCAATTGATGACTCAGGACTTGTTCCAGTTGCTCAAGCAAGAGCTTATGTGGAACCAATTCTTAAAAACAAGAAAAAAGCAGAGTTAATCAAAGCAAAAATGACTGGTTCTTCATTAGAAGCAATTGCTAAAGCAGCAGGCGCTAAAGTAGAACAAGCAGCAAATATCACAATGGAAAATCCAGTGTTTGGTTTAGTAGGAGCAGAACCAAAAGTAGTAGGAACTGCATTTGCTTTAACAGCTAATAAAGTATCTGCACCAATTGAAGGGGTTACTGGAGTTTATGTTGTAAAAAATGTAAGCACTGTAAAAGCACCGGCATTGAAAAACCATACAGCTTACGTAGCTAAATTAAAACAACAAACGGCAAATGATGCGGGTAGAATTCTTCCTGCTTTGAAAGCCAATGCTACTATTGAAGACAATAGAAGTAAGTTCAACTACTAAGTAGTAAAAAATAGATATATAAAAAGCCAAGACATTGTCTTGGCTTTTTTGTTTTATATACTAAATGGAATGAGTATCACAAAATCATTTCGCCATACGGAATCACTGTTTCGTATCCTTTGCCAATAAAATAAGAACTAGGGTTTTCTTTTGAAACGACTAAAACAAAATCACCTCCCCAAGCGCCTAAACTTTTTATAGTGCCTTCAAAGTCAGGGAATAAAGCGGCTTTTACAGTTTCGGTTTTTAATATTGTACTTAAAAGGATTTCGTGTTGATCTATTATACGAGTGAAGCATCCAAAATCTTTTGCATCTATACAATCATTTGTGAGTGCATTGATTGCCTCAATATGTTCTGATAATTGCGCAGTTTTGTTAGAATGATATTCTGCTATGGCCGATTTACTATTGCGTTTTTGGTTTAAATATACAAAGTACATGTTTTTAGCGAATTCCGGCTCGAAAGTTAGTTGTTCTATCTTGGGACTTCCATTTACAATAGAGTAGGTAATAGGAGTATTGTTTTGCGCACAAGCTATATCATAACCGCTGCCGCCAAAACTTTGATGGAGTAATTCAAACGCATCGATTTGAAACCATTGCGCAATATTATTAATTAATGTGGACGAGGTGCCCAATCCCCAATTTCTCGGAAAGCTCAATTGAGTAGTAATAACAAATCCATTTGAATTAGTTAACAAATCAGGATTCATTCCATTGGCCACTTGTAAAATTCTAATTAGAGTACCTTTGACTGATTCGGGAGCAATGGAATTTGTTGCTGTAATTTCGTCAAACGAAAGAATTTCTTCAAACCAAATACTTCCATCTGCATCATAGCTTTTCCAATGAATTGTTTCAGTGTTCGTGGATTCTACAATTAGATTTTGTCCCATTTTGGTAGGCAAAGCCAATCCTTTGGCACCGTCCAAAATGAGGTATTCCCCTGTGATTAACAATTTGCCGTTACTGTAGAAAGTCTGTTGCATTCTAATTTAGTTTCTCAATTGGTTCATCAAATCAACCACAGCGCTATGTGAAACCGTTTGATTTTTGAAATGATTTCGAACTGCAATACGTTCGTCTTCAGTTGCGTCAAATTGGTTCAAAATATTATTCAAGTGCATTTTCATATGTCCATCCTGAATTCCTGTTGTGGTCAACGATCGCAAGGCAGCAAAGTTTTGGGCTAAGCCCGCTACAGCTACAATTTGCATTAACTCTTGGGCAGATGGTTTTTCCAACATTTCCAAGGCTAGTTTTACCAAAGGGTGTAACGAAGTCAATCCGCCTACAGTTCCCAAAGCCAAAGGAATTTCCATCCAAAAACTAAAAATACCATTCTCAATTTTGGCATGAGATAAACTAGAATATTGACCGTTGTGTGCTGCGTAAGCATGAACTCCAGCTTCAACCGCTCTAAAGTCATTTCCGGTTGCTAAAACAACGGCATCAACCCCATTCATAATTCCTTTATTGTGCGTTACTGCACGGAAAGGCTCAACTTCGGCAATGCGAACGGCTTGTACAAATTTCTCTGCAAACTCCTGCGGATTTGGTATGTGTTTTTCTTTTAAGTCGGCGATAGGACAAGATACTTCGGCGCGCACTATACAATTAGGAACATAATTAGACAAAATGCTCATGACAATTTGGATGTCTTTTTCAGTTTCCGAGAAGTCGTTGTCTTGGCTAGCTTTTTCTTTCAAGGTTTTGGCAAACTGCTCCAAACAAGAGTTGATGAAATTGGCTCCCATACTATCCTTGGTTTCAAAACTCACATGAAGTTGATAGTAATTCGGAATGACATCGGTTTTGTCTTTAAGAACAATATCCAGAATTCCACCACCGCGAGCTTGCATGTTTTTGGTAATGCTCTCGGTTTCTGTAAACAAATCATTCTTGATTTTCGAAAAGAAAGTATTCAGTTTTTCATTTGCTCCATTAAAAATAAAATGGACTTGTCCAATTTTTTCAGTGTTGATCACTCGGGTTGTAAATCCGCCACGTGTGGACCAAAATTTAGCCGCTTTGGAAGCGGCAGCAACCACCGAACTTTCTTCGATGGCCATCGGAATGGTTTTGTATTTTCCGTTGATCAAAAAATTGGGTGCTACACCCAAAGGGATGTAGAAATTAGAAATCGTATTTTCAATGAACTCGTCGTGTAGTTTTTGAATTTTTTCATCGGTATTCCAATAATTTTTCAATAATTGAATTGCATTTTCAGGAGTAGAAAAATAAGTTTTTGCAATCCAGGCTATTTTTTCTTCCTTGGATAATTTCGAAAATCCACTTACGGCTTGGTTCATTCTCAATCGATTATAATAATTCAGTTACAAAGATACACTTTTCGACCTTTTCTATAGTATTGCTAGACCGACAATAAATACAACTACTAGATTTACCATAACATTTAACAACTCAAATGTGAAATTATTGTAAAATTTTCACTAAAATTGGGGGCTGTTAAAACCAAATTAAAACTATGAAATTAAACGTATCCTTTGTGCTGTTTTTTCTATGCACAATATCCCTTTTTGGACAACAAAAAATTACTGTAGAAGATATTTATTCTGGGGCTTTTAGAGCCAAAGGAATGGACGAATTACAGTCCATGAAGAACACCAATCAATATACCGTATTGAATTATGATGCTGCTTCGAGAACTATGCAAATCGACTTATTTGATTTTGCTACCTTGAAAAAAGTAACTACCCTGATTGATACAAAAAATCATATAGTATTAGCTGACGGAATAGATAGTTATACTTTTTCACCTGATGAAAAGTCAATTTTGATTGCGAATAATACCAATCAAATTTTCCGTCACTCGTTCACGGCGGATTATTATTTGTACGATACAACTACCAAAAAAGTATCCAAAGTATTCGACTTCCAATTACAAGAGCCTACTTTTTCGCCAGATGGTAAAAAGATTGCCTTTGCAAGAGATAATAATTTGTACGTATTCGATATCGCTAGCAAACAAATTACAGCCATCACTTCCGATGGGAAAAAGAACAGTGTGATTAACGGAATCACCGACTGGGTGTATGAAGAAGAATTTGCGTTTGTACGCGCTTTTGATTGGAGTAAAGACAGTAAAAAAGTAGCCTATATTCGTTTTGACGAAAGTCAAGTTCCTGAATTCTCGATGTCTATGTTTAAAAAGGATTTGTATCCAACAGTGGAAACGTTTAAATATCCAAAAGCAGGGGAGAAAAATTCAGAAGTTTCATTACACATTTACGATATCGCTTCCAAAGGAACTCAGAATGTAAACCTATCTCAGTATACTGATTTTTATATTGCTAGAATGAAATGGACGAATGAGGCGAATGTGCTTTCAGCTCAGGTATTGAATCGCCATCAAGACAATTTGGATCTTTTGTTTATAGATGGTAATTCAGGAGCTACCAAAGTAGCGCTGAACGAAAAAGACAAAGCGTACATTGATGTAACAGATAACTTAACATTCTTAATAGACAATAGCTTTATTTGGACCAGTGAAAAAGATGGTTTCAATCACATTTACTTGTATGATAAAACCGGAAAATTAAAAAATCAAGTAACCAAAGGCAATTGGGAAGTGACCAATTATTATGGTTTTGACGAAAAAAACAATACGGTTTTTTACCAATCTGTTGAAAATGGGTCTATCAATAGAGATGTATATAGCATCAACTTAAATGGAAAAAACAAAGTACGTTTGTCAAAATCTACCGGGACTAACGCGGCTACTTTTAGTCCGAATTTCCAATATTTTATTACGACTTTCTCTAGTGCTACTCAACCAACAACTTACACCTTGAATGAAGCTAAAAAAGGAGCTCAAGTTCAAGTAATTGAAAATAACGAGGCATTGGCTACCAAATTAAAAGGGTACGATTTACCAGCGAAAGAATTCTTTGTTTTAAAAACAGCTAAAGGAAACGAGTTGAATGCATGGATTTTGAAACCAAAAGATTTTGACCCTAACAAAAAATACCCTGTTTTTATGTACCAATATTCAGGCCCAGGTTCGCAACAAGTGAATAACGATTGGAACGGATCGGATGATTATTGGTTCCAAATGTTAGCGCAACAAGGATATATTGTGGCTTGCGTTGATGGACGTGGAACTGGTTTTAAAGGGGCTGCCTTCAAAAAAGTAACTCAAAAAGAATTGGGTAAATACGAAGTAGAAGATCAAATCGATGCGGCTAAAGTGATAGGCAATTATCCTTATGTAGATAAAAATAGAATCGGAATTTGGGGTTGGAGTTATGGAGGTTTCATGGCGTCTAATTGTATTTTGAAAGGGGCAGATGTCTTTAAAATGGCTATTGCAGTAGCTCCGGTAACTAATTGGCGTTTTTATGACAGTATTTATACCGAGCGTTATATGCAAACTCCTCAGGAAAACGCAACTGGTTATGATGAGAATTCACCAATCAACCACGTGAATAAATTGAAAGGCAAATACTTATTGATTCATGGTTCGGGAGATGATAATGTGCATGTTCAAAATTCGATGCAAATGATAGAAGCATTGATTCAAGCGAATAAACAATTTGATTCTGAAATTTATCCAGATAAAAACCATGGTATTTATGGTGGTAAAACAAGAATACAGTTATACACAAAAATGACTAATTTCATCAAAGAAAATTTATAATATGACAAATACAAGCCTGCAACAAGAAACTATTTTTGGTCATCCAAAAGGGTTATTTATTTTATTCTTTACGGAAATGTGGGAGCGTTTTTCATTCTACGGAATGAAGGCCTTATTAATTTTTTATCTAACTAAGTACCATCTTTTTTCCGATGATTCAGGAAACTTATTGATTGGGAGTTATGCCGCTTTAGTATATGCAGTTCCGGTAATTGGCGGTTTTATCGCAGATAAATATTTAGGGTTTAGAAAAGCAATTATTTTTGGTGGGATAATGTTAGTCTTGGGTCATTTAGGAATGGCTTATGAGGGAAATGCGGCTACACAATCCATGACTGGCGAAATTGTTAGGGATAATTTTGCATTACAAGTTTTTTATTTTTCATTGTCATTTATTATCGTTGGTGTTGGTTTTTTGAAAGCTAATATTTCATCTTTAGTAGGTGAGTTATATGTTAAAGGAGACGCTCGAAGAGATTCTGGATTTACTATTTTTTATATGGGAATTAATTTGGGTTCTTTCTTTGCTACAATTATTTGCGCTTGGTTAGGAGAGAATTATGGTTGGAGTTATGGTTTTGCCGCAGCTGGAGTTGGAATGTTTTTGGGATTGATCACATTTATTTCCGGGAAACGTTTTCTGGAAGGAAAAGGAGAATCTCTTGTTCCAGAATTACTAGCAAAGACTTCTTTCGGAATCAAAAATGAATGGTTAATTTATGGTGCGAGTGCCTTATCGGCCTTTTTCTTTTGGCAAATGGTACAAAGCCATGAAGCAGTATCTTGGATATTGAAAATTGCGGGTGGTTTTTCCTTTTTATATATTGTTTATTTTGCAGCTACCCAGCTTTCAGGTAAAGAGAGAGATCAACTAATTGCATTGACCATTTTAATCGTCTTCACAATAGTTTTTTGGGCTTTATTTGAACAAGCCTATACTTCGTTGAATTTATTTGCAGATCGAATATTGGATAGAAATGTGTTAGGTTTTGAACTGACCGCAGGCCAATTTTTAAGTTTTAATGCTTTGTTTATCATTCTATTAGCGCCTGTTTTTGCATGGTTATGGGTTAAATTAGGAAAATACAATCCAAATACCGCTGTAAAATTTGCTATTGCCTTATTATTAGTAGGCTTAGGTTTCGGATCGTTAGTTATGGGAATTAATGTTTCAGAGTCTGGAAAAGTAGCTGCGTTTTGGTTAATCCTAACCTATTTGTTACATACCTGTGGCGAGTTGAGTTTGTCACCAGTAGGTTTATCTGCAGTAACAAAACTTTCTCCAGTAAAAATTGTTGGATTTATGATGGGGGTGTGGTTTTTAGCAACCGCGAGTTCCGAATTTATTGCAGGGGTTTTGGCAAATATTGCTTCAATTGATACTTCTAATGGTACGGCTCCTGATTTAAATTTAGCCAAACAAAGTTATTTGAAGTTATTCGAATATCTTTTTTACACTGGCATTGGGTTCGGATTACTTTTGTTAGTTTTATCTCCAGTAATCAAGAAATTAATGCATGGCGTTGATAAAGAATTAAACAACTAATAGTATGAAAGAGAATTCAACAGATCAGTTTTTTAAGAGTACGGTTTTAGGACATCCTGCGGGACTTTTCGTTTTGTTTTTTACCGAAATGTGGGAACGTTTTTCTTTTTATGGAATGCGTGCTTTACTAGTAATGTTTTTTACTTCTACAGTTGCCAATGGTGGTTGGGATTGGACTAGAGAACAAGCCATGGCAATTTTCGGATCGTATGTTGGTTTAGTATATTTATCCACCATGCTTGGAGGTTATTTTGCTGATAAAATTATAGGATATCGTTGGGCGGTAGTTGTTGGAGCTTTATTAATGACTTTAGGTCACGGCTCAATGGCTTTAGAGTCGCCATTTTTTATATATTCAGGGCTAATTTTGTTAGTTTTTGGGAATGGATTTTTCAAACCCAATATGGCTTCAATTGTTTCAGAAATGTACAAAGACCGTCCAGAGAAAAAAGATGGTGCTTATACCATTTTTTACATGGGAGTTAATTCAGGAGCCTTTTTCGGAATTGTTTTGTGTGGCTATTTAGGTGAACAAGTGGGTTGGAATTGGGGATTTGGTTTGGCTGGAATTTTTATGCTTTTTGGATTAATTCAATTTTGGCTTTCTAGAAATATTTTTGGTGATATCGGTTTAAAGCCGGTTAAAAAAGAAGTTGCTTTAACTGATGAAAATAATGATAAATTAAATCCTTTTCCAGTTTGGCAATTAGGTTTAATTGGTTTTATGACCCTGCTAGGTTTGGTATGGATTATTTTTGAACCAGCAAAAATTATTACCAGCGGAGGTGTAGATCTATTCAATTTTGAAGTAATGGGTTTAACGGGTAACAATTTTACCATTCTATTGGCAGTACTTTTATTTTTATTTCTGTTAATCTATCGATTGTTGACTTATTCTCAAATCACGAAAGAGAAAATGTTAGCGGTTACTTTTTTTGCATTCTTGACCATTTTCTTTTGGGCTATTTTTGAGCAGTCTCCGGGTACTTTAACCATTTTCGCTAACGATTATACCAATAGAATTCTCGAAGGAAATGCAGGGATTATTTTCATGATAGTAAATGCTGCGATTACTCTAGTTCCATTAGGAATTATTACTTGGGTTTTATTCTTATTATTCAAGCAAACTTTTGCTAAATATGCTATGGCTAACATAATTTTATCCATAAGTTTTGTTATCATTTGGGGTATTGCTTTTTGGATGTTAAACGATCAATTTTCTGGCGAAACATTAGAAGTGCCTGCCTCATGGTTTGCGTCTTTAAATTCACTTTATATAATTACACTGGCGCCTTTATTTTCCAAATGGTGGGAGAGCAAATACAACCCTTCGGCTAATATGAAATACGCTATTGGAATGTCATTTTTAGCTATCGGAATGATTTGTGTTGCTATTGGATCTGACGGAATTGTGCCAGGAGCAAAGACAGCTTCTGTAAGTATGATTTATCTGATTTTAGTATATCTATTCATCACCATGGCAGAGTTATGTATTTCCCCTGTAGGTTTGTCTTATGTAAGTAAATTGGTACCTGCTAGGATGATTGGAATGATGTTTGGAATTTGGTATTTAGCAGTTGCCATAGGAATGAAAGGAGCCGCTAAATTCGGAGAAAATATTGATAAAATTGCCGATGAGAAAGGCTTGAGCTATTTCTTTTGGATGCTCGCAATTGTATCTCTTTCGGTTGCTTTTATTTCGTTAGTAATGTCTCCAGTTATTAAAAAATTAATGCATGGTGTACGCTAAATAAAATATAGTATTTTTGTAATCAAAATCATCTAGAACATGAAAAAAATAATTATCGCTTTCGTATTTGTTTTGGGAACAGTTTCCTTACAAGCACAAGAATTGTATTGGGAAACTAATGTCAATAAAGCTATTGAAGTTTCTAAGAAAACTAAAAAACCAATGTTGTTATTTTTTACAGGTAGTGACTGGTGTGGTTGGTGTATTCGTTTGCAAAAAGAAGTTTTGAAAACACCAGAGTTTGCTAGTTGGGCAAAACAAAATGTGGTATTAGTTGAATTGGATTATCCAAGAAGTAAACCTCAGACTAATGAAATCAAACAACAAAATAGTCAGTTGCAACAAATTTTCGCAATCCAAGGTTATCCAACTGTTCATTTTGCTACGGTTACAGAGACCAAAGGAAAAATCAATTTTAAATCTTTAGGAAATACCGGATATGTTTCAGGAGGACCTTCTGCTTGGTTGGGCGTTGCTAATGGTATTTTAAAGAAAAAATAAAGGATTTAATTCAATACATAATATCCCTTTTCGCTTGTGGAGTGAAAAGGGATTTTTGTTTTTAAGCAACTAGCTTTCCATCTTTCTTGAAAGGATTTATAATTGGAAGCATCAGCAACAATGGCTTTAGGATGTGAACTTTGAATAAGTCGTTCTAAGTTTACTTTAGGCGATTGAGTAAGAACTAAGATATCTGCTTGTTGCTGTTTAGGATATATTCCCGTGCTATCCAAAATAAGAATGGTATAGCCTTTAAAAAATGCAGTGTTTTTAATTTTTTTGGCTGCAGCCAAATGACTAAAATTTCCCATTAAATAGTTATTAAGAGTGAAGTTCTTTGTGCCAATTTTAAGTAAACTATCATTCGCATAAAGCGTAACCGCTTTGCCATTACGTTCGGCAATTAAAGTGGTTTTTTTCGAATTGAATACAATCCATTCTTGTTGGTGCTCTGTTGACCATTTGTTGCATAAAAATGCAATTTGTAAGCCAATTACAGAAAGTAATACTGCTATCAAGCGTTGTGGGAGTGGCTTTTTAAACCAAAAAATCACAGCAATAATTACTGCATAAATACTCAACAGAAAGGCCATCGTAAACGGAATATCTTTAAAAATAAATTGTTCAAAAGATGCAATGGTATGGATGATTTTGTCAATTACAAATAAACTCCATTCTAGTGTTTTAGATAAGAAGTAAGGACATAGGTCAACATAAGCTAATACCATCACTACTACTCCTAAACCCATGATGAACCCTGTTAGGGGAATGATAACCAAATTGGTTATAAAAAACAGACCCGGAAATTGATAAAAATAATACAAACTCAAAGGGAGGGTGCCAATTTGAGCGGCAAATGAAACACTGAGTATCTCCCAGATGTATTTTGAGATTTTGTTTTTTGGCTCCCACAGACGAGATAATAGTGGATGTAACCACAAAATAAAAAATAGCGCCAAATAACTTAATTGAAATCCCACATCAAATAGAAACTCTGGTTGTACTAATAAAATAAGTAAAATGGAGACTAATAAAGTGTGGTACATATTAACACTTCTACGAAGGTGTTGTCCTATGGCTACAAATGAAAACATCGTCACAGATCGTACTACCGAAGGTGCTAAACCTGCTACTATTCCAAACAACCAAAGCGAACACAATATGACAATCAACTTTAACAAAGAACCTTTTTTGTTGTTGGGTATAGGTTTCAGAATAAAAGTGACAAATAATAAAATGAATCCAATGTGCAAGCCTGAAACAGACAAAATGTGCACTGCTCCAGCATATTGATAATCTTGAATAATGTCGGGGTCAATGTCTTGTTGTTGACCTAGAAGTAAGGCTAGAGCTACATTCAATTCTGTAGTGTTGAAGCCATCTTTCTTTAAATTGTCAATGATGGAATTCCGAATTTGAGCTGCATAAAACCAGATATCTTTTTCAATTTGAAAACTTACTTTGATTTGAGTCGCATCGGCATAGAGCTGCCCGTAGATTTGTTTGTTTTTTAAATAAGTACCATAATCAAATTGAAATGGATTTTTAGGTATCATGTTGGGATATAAACTCCCTTGAATTTGAAGTCGGTTACCAATGATAAATGAATTATGTAAACTGTCTTTATTAATGTTGAACACTATTTTTCCGGAGCATTTAGCTGTGTCAATTTGGTTAACTAAAGCTACATACCTTTGATTAATTGCAGTACTTTTTAATTTTTCTTTTAGGACAATGGTAAAGGTATGCTGTTGCTCAAAAATGTTCGGAAGTTGAGTAAAATGATTTTTTTGATAAGAGTCTGTGTGAATCGTTTGAGTACTCATACCAATAGCAAAGGCAAGTACGAAAATAGTTAGACCAAAATAACGATTGTGAAGGGGTTTTTGGGTAGACCAAAAATAAGCGACACCTGAAAACAAGGCAGCTATAAATAAGGACGAGAATACAAGAATGGGACTCGGTTGCACCAAATAGGCTATAACAATACCGATGCTAAAAACCAATGTAACTCTTGCTAGGGGGAATTGCAAAACTTTCATTGTACTAAAATACAAAAATTTACAAACGAGAGGTGTTAAAATAATAAAGCTTCCTGTCTTCAAAAGATAGGAAGCTTTATGGATTTACAATTTATAATTACTTTAAACTTGCTACAATTAACTGCGCCGTTTTTTGACTGGCACCAATACCTCCCAATTGCTGTTCTAATTGGTCATATTGGTCAATTAGCTGGTCACGATGATGTTGGTCCAGAATTTTAGCTAATTCTTCTTTGATGCGAACTGTAGTGCAGTCGTCTTGAATTAATTCGGTTACGACTTCTTTATCCATGATAAGGTTTACTAACGAAATGTATTTTAAGGTAATGATGCGTTTGGCAATTTGGTACGAAACCCAACTTCCTTTGTAGCACACGACTTCGGGAACTTTAAAAAGTGCTGTTTCTAAAGTAGCTGTTCCAGAGGTTACTAAAGCGGCTGTGGCAATTTGCAATAAGGAATACGTTTTATTCGAGATGAATTTAATATTGTCATTGGTTATGAATTTTTCATAAAAAGAAAAATCCTGACTTGGCGCACCCGCAATCACAAATTGGTAGTCCGGAAAATCTTTGACAACACTCAACATAACAGAGAGCATTTTGGTAATTTCTTGTTTTCGGCTACCCGGTAAAATAGCAATAATGGGTTGGTCGTTTAATTGATTTTCTTTTCTAAAAATAGCATTGTCGACTTTGGGTTGGTTGTGAATGGCATCAATTAAAGGATGTCCAACAAAATGTACAGGATAGTGATGTTTGTTTTCGTAAAATGCTTTTTCAAAAGGCAAAATCACATACATCTGGTCCACATCACGTTTGATGTCAGTGATTCTGTTTTCTTTCCAAGCCCAAATTTGAGGTGATATATAATAGTGGGTTTTGATGTTCAAGGTTTTTGCCCATTTGGCAATGCGCAAATTAAATCCTGGATAATCAATAAAAATGATGACATCCGGTTGGAATTCAAGAATGTCTTTTTTGGCAATTTTGATATTATTTAAAATGGTTTTTAGATTGAATACCACTTCAATAAAACCCATGAAAGCAAGTTCTTTGTAATGTTTTACCAAAGTGCCGCCAACAGATTGCATTAAGTCGCCACCCCAAAAACGAATCTCGGCTGTTGGATCTTCTTGGTATAAGGCTTTCATTATATTAGCTCCGTGTAAATCTCCCGAGGCTTCTCCTGCAATAATGTAATATTTCATTGTAACGAGCTATTGTGCTATGTTAAATCAACACGGTAATTAATGTAAGTAGTATCACCGCCAAAATTACACCGCGTGCCATAAATTCTTTATTTAATTTTAATAGCGTCCAAAAAACACCTAAATCCAATACGGTACCCAATGTGATAATTTTACCCAATTTACCTTCTGCTTGCATTAATTCAATTCCGGCAAAAAATGTAAATTTCGTAAATAACAGAATAAATAAAAAACAACCAAAAACGCTGGTGATTATTCCAATAATAAATCCAAGTAGTACTTCTATTTTATTTTTCAAAAGGGTTTTATAATTAGTGTTAGCTATAAATTGTATCCAAAATTAGGAACAAAGAAAAACAAAATATCCCAACTTAGTCCATTTAATCTTTGCCAAAAAGAACAATTTTATATCTTTAACAAAAAATTAAGTACACCGTATCATTGTTGAAATAACTTTTGCTGTAATTTAGACAAAAAACTGGATGAATACCATTATGAACTTTATGAAAAGAAATTATAAACTACTATTAGTAGTCACCTTTGTATCCTTATCCTTACTCGCTTTTAAATCTAATTTTACTACAACTTCTGATCCAGAGAAAGATAAGTTGCTGATTGAGTTATTGACTTTTGTTTTAGAAAAAGGACATTACAATCCAGCAACAATGGATGACGAATTTTCAAAAGGCGTTTACAAAGATTATATCGAAGCTTTAGATCCATCCAAAAGATTCTTTTTGCAAGCCGATATCGATGAGTTTTCCAAGTACGAATTGGAATTGGACGATCAATTGTTGAATAAAGATTTGACGTTTTTTGATTTGACTTATACCCGTTTGATGCAACGTATAGATGAAAGCAAGTCCATTTATAAGTCCGTTTTGGATAAACCGTTTGATTATAAAGTGGATGAATCTTTTAATACGGATTACGAAAAAATGCCGTATGCTAAAAACACAACGGAACTTAACGAAAGATGGCGCAAGCAAATCAAATTATCTACCTTATCTTCTTTAGTAGATCGTTTGGAGATACAAGAGAGTAACGGCAAAATTGACAAAGACTTGAAGGAAGCAACTGCACCTTTAAATGTAGATAACGGTTTACAAGAAACAATCACCGATACTAAAAAGGCGGCTTTAACTGAAAAAGTAAAGATCAAGACTTTTGAAGAATTAGAAAAAGAGACCAGAGAAAGTTCTTTAAAATCATTAGATGAATATTTTGGTTTTATTAAAGATTTGACAAGAAATGACTATTTTTCTGTGTATTTGAATTCGGTTACGGGTCGTTTTGATCCGCATACTAATTATTTGGCAGCTGAAGAAAAAGAGCGTTTTGATGTAAGTATGAGTGGTAAACTAGAGGGTATTGGCGCGCGTTTGCAAAAGAAAAATGATTATACGGAGATCTCGGAATTGATTTCTGGAGGACCAGCATGGAGAGGGAAACAATTGGAAGCAGGAGATATTGTTATAAAAGTAGCTCAAGGGAATCAAGAGCCAATTGATGTAGTCGGAATGCGTTTGGATGATGTGGTGAAGAAAATCAAAGGAACTAAAGGAACTGAAGTACGATTAACAGTTAAGAAAGTTGACGGAACTATCAAAGTAATTTCAATTATTAGAGATATTGTTGAAATTGAAGAAACCTATGCTAAATCCAGTATTGTCGAGAAAAATGGACTAAAATATGGAGTTATTTATTTGCCGAAGTTCTACATAGATTTTGAAAATCGAGAGGGTAGAGATGCTGGAAAAGATATCGCTTTAGAAGTAGCCAGATTGAAAAAAGAAGGCGTAAGTGGTATCGCATTGGATGTTCGTGATGATGGTGGTGGTTCCCTTTCAACAGTAGTTGATATTGCAGGTTTATTTATTGAAGAGGGACCAATTGTCCAAATTAAATCTGCGGGTAAAAGAAAAGAAGTGTTATACGATCGTGATAAAAAAATAGAGTGGGATGGTCCGTTGGTTATCATGGTCAATAGTTTTTCTGCTTCGGCTTCTGAAATATTGGCTGCTGCCATTCAAGATTACAAACGCGGAATCATTATTGGAAGCAAACAAACCTATGGTAAGGGAACAGTACAAAATGTAATTGATTTGAACCAATTTGTGCGAAGTAGTTCGGTTGGTGATTTAGGCGCCTTGAAAACTACTACTCAAAAATTTTATAGAATTAATGGGGGTTCGACTCAATTAGAAGGAGTAAGTAGCGATGTGGTGATGCCGGATCGTTATGCGTATTTAAAAATGGGTGAAAGAGATATGCACAATGCGATGCCTTGGGATAAAATCGATCCTGCTCAGTATGCTCTTTGGAATAATTCTAAAAATTTCAATCAAGCTATTGCTAATAGCAAAAACAGGATTGCACAAAATCAACAGTTCCAATTGGTAGAAGATAATGCAAAATGGATTGATAGTCGTAGTAACGATTATGAATACAGCTTGAACATAGAAAAATTCAAAATGGCTCAAAAGCAAATTGAAGAAAAAGCTAAAAAATACAAACCCTTACAGAATTATAAAAATAGTTTTAGTTTCAAATCATTGCCTTATGAAATGGAAGCAATGAGTAAAGATGCCACACTAAAAGAGAAAAGGGAACGTTGGCACGAGCAATTAGCTAAAGATATTTATGTAGAAGAAGCGTTAAATGTTTTGGAAGATTTACAAACCAAAAAAGTGATTAAAAAACCGATAACGCCTAAACTAAAAACGAATCCTTTAGTTAAATCGTAAATCAGTTCATACTACAAAAAAAACGCCTCTATTTGGAGGCGTTTTTTTTGTATAGTATTCGAAGTAAATTACCATTCATTCACTTTATTGGCATCCATTTTTAAGAAGATAAATAGTAAAATCGTGAATCCCCATAAGCCGGATCCTCCATATGAAAAGAAGGGTAGAGGCACACCAATTGTTGGAAAAATACCTACTACCATAGCAATATTAACAAAAAAGTGGATGAATAAGATTCCGGCTACACAATAGCCATAAACACGGCTGAATTTAGTTTTTTGTCTTTCGGCAAGGTAAATTATACGCAGTAACAAGGTTACAAATAGCGCAATAACCACTAATGAACCTAAAAATCCCCATTCTTCACCTACTGTTGTGAAAATATAATCGGTATGTTGCTCTGGGACAAAACCACCTTTGGTTTGGGTTCCTTCAAGGAAACCTTTTCCAAAAAATCCGCCAGAACCAATAGCGATTTCAGATTGATTGGTATTATACCCAATACCTTTCATATCGACTGTTTTACCTAATAAAATATTGAAACGATCTCTATGGTGTTGTTTGAATACATTCGTAAACACATAATTTACAGACAATACGAATCCAGAAATTAATGCGAATAAAATAGCACTAAGCACTATATTTCGATCAGCTAAACGGGATTTTATATGTACAATTACAATCACCAATAAGGCCAACAGAATTACGTATTGCGGTTGTAAAAGTAAGGAGAGGACAAATAGTAGAATAGCTGAAAAACCTGTCCAAATGTACCAAGAAGGCAAACCTTCGCGGTATAGAACTAAAAAGAAAGCACTGTAAATTAATGCGCTTCCTGGATCGGGCTGAGGTAATATTAATAATACGGGTAAAAACACAATGGCTAAAGCTTGAATTTGCCTATTGGTGAATGAAAGATTAATCTGTGTGTCACTTAAATATTTGGCTAAAGCCAAAGCGGTTGCTGCTTTTGCAAATTCTGAGGGTTGTAAGGTAAAACTACCAAATCCATACCAGCATCGTTGCCCAGCAATTGTTTTTCCAAAAGCAAAAAGCCCAATTAGTGATAGTAAAGAAATTCCATAAATAATGGAGGCGTATTTTTCATAAAACTTTCCGTCTACAAATAGAACGATAAATATTAGTGGGATGGTGAGTGCGATAAATAAAAATTGCTTTTCAGAAGTACCTTCCATAGAAGATAATGAAGAAGAATAAATATTCAACCATCCTAGTAAGACAAGTAGGCCATAAATTACTACGGAACTCCAGTCAATATTATTAGTTATACTTTGATTTTTCATTCTTAACGTGTAACTTTTTTAATAGATTTAACCGTGTCTTTATTAATTTTTGAGGGATTGGTTTTACTTTGAACAATGGAGTCTTGTTTTCTCATTTCTCTTTTTACAGTTTCTGAAAGTCCTCCCAATTTAGCATACTGCCCTTGTAAGCTTTTGCTTAGTATTCTCGTCTCTAAGTCAGTTCTTGTAATTTTTTTCCTTAGGTATTTTTCAATCATTAAACTGGCAATTGGACCTGCTATGGTTGCGCCATAACCTCCATTTTCCACCATTACGGCTATGGCAATTTTAGGATTATTTTTAGGAGCAAAGGCTACAAATATCGAGTGATCTTCGAGTTGAGTTCTTACTCCTCCAATTTTAGCAAAATTTTCAGCGGTACCCGTTTTTCCACAAATATCAATTCCTTCTACTTTTAGATGGTAAGCTGTTCCTAAATTGTACACATCAAATAATCCGTCAATAATTGGTTTGAAATATTTCTTATTTATTGTGGTTACGTGTTTAGTTGTAAATTTTTTATCAATAGGTTTACCTTCTATTTTCTTAATGATATGAGGCGTGTAATAGTATCCTTTATTGGCAATAGTAGCCATCATATTGGCCAATTGGATTGGCGTCATCAAAACTTCACCTTGGCCAATAGCATTGGATACAATAGCAGTACTTCTCCAGCCACCATTTGGATAAATTCGTTTGTATGTTTTTGAATCGGGGATATTTCCTTTTCGACCTGTTGGCAAATCATAACCCATAAATTGTCCAAGTCCAAAACTTTTAACGTGATTACTCCATACATCAACCGCGTAGCCTGGTTTGACATATTTATTAATAGTTTTCATGTAGGAAGTCCCGAAAAACGCATTACAAGATTCGTAAATTCCTCTGTGCAATTGCAACATTCCACCATGACAGTGACATCTCATAAATCGACCTCTGGCATAGCTGAACCCATGATTACAGGCTACACTAGTTTGTTCGTTAATTACGCCTTCTTGCAATGCCACTAAACCAGTCAGAATTTTAAATGGAGAGCCAGGAGGGTATTCAGCCAAAAGGCCTCTGTCATACAATGGTTTAGCAATAGAATCGCGGTATAATTGAGTATAATTTTTAGAACGTTGTCTACCTACTAATATCGAAGGATCATAGGATGGAGCCGTAACCAAGGCTAATATTTCACCCGTTTTGGGTTCGATAGCTACAATTCCACCGCGTTTATTAATCATTAATTCTTCACCGTATTTCTGAATTTCAGCATCAATACTTAGATTGATGTCTTCTCCTTGCACGGCAATAGTATCGTATTTTCCTTCTTTGAAAGAACCAATTTCTCTATTGTATTTGTCCTTTTGAATGTATTTTACGCCTTTAATTCCACGTAATATTTCTTCGTAACTTTCTTCAACCCCTTGTTTTCCAATTAAATCTCCGCTATTGTAGTACGGATTTTTAGCGATTAAATTTTCATTAACCTGAGTGATAAAGCCAAAAATATTTGCGCCATAGTTCACTTCATAATCGCGTAGCGAACGCTTTTGAAAATAAAAACCTTCATATTTTCGAATTTTTTCTTGGAAAGCAGCAAATTCGATTTTGTTTAATTGCGTTAAGAACACTGAAGGTAATCTTGGACTATAGATCGTGGCTTTTTCAATTTTTTTAATAAAGTCTTCTTTAGTAATATTAAGAAGTGCACAAAATTCTATTGTGTCTAATTTATTGATCTCACGTGGTATGACCATGATATCATAAGAAGCTTGATTAGAAACTAATAATTTTCCGTTTCGATCATATATATAACCTCTTTCGGGATAGTCGTATTTTATTTTAATAGCGTTGTTATCTGATTTCAGTTTGAATGAATCATCAATAACTTGAAGATAAAAAATGCGTAGTACCAGCAAGGATGCTGCAATAATGATTAAGGAAGGCAGCAATACTTTTCTCATCGCTTATTTGGCTTAATTAAGTAGATAATAATGATACAAATAATAAGTGTAACAATGCTGCTAAGCAGTGTCCGAATTAAAATATCCCATAGCAGACTGAATTGGAATGCTTCAAAAATAAATAAGACTAAATGATGCAGTACTACAGCAACTAATAGAAATGAAAAACGTTCAGGAGTTAGTGTATCATTTAGTTTAATGGTTTGGTATTCGTAACTTACACCAAAAGCAAATTTAAAAATGGAGGGTCTAAAATAAGCAAGTAGTAAACTGGCTGTGGTATGAATTCCTCCGGAGTTGCTAAACATATCTAGGATAATTCCCAAAAGAAAACTAGCTACTAATAAACCCGATTTATTTCCATTTACCGGATATAAAATGATAAACAAGATATACGGGAACGGACTGATGAAACCAAACAAATTGATATTGTTGAACACAATAACTTGTAGGCTAAGTAATATAATAAATCTAAAAAGATTGAAAAATAAACTACTATTCATCTTCTTCTCGTTTTTCTAGATTGATAATTTCTTGTCTGTCCTTTCCTTTAATTATATACACATGACCTAGGTTAGTCATATCATTGAACAATTTAATATCTAGGGTATAGTAATTAGTTTCATTATCAATATATACTTTGTCAATTGTGCCAATGTTGATGTTTTCAGGGAAAATTACCGATTGGCCACCAGTTACAATAGTGTCTCCTTTTCTCACAGAAGCTAATCTTGGAACATCAATCAATTGTACAAATCCTGTGCTTTTCCCATTCCAAATCAATGAACCAAAGTGATTTGATTTTTTAACCTTAGCATTTATTTGTGATTTTTTGTTCAAAATACTAATTACAGTTGCATAGCGCGGTGAAGTATTGTCGACAATCCCAACAATTCCTAAACTATTGATTACTCCCATATCAGGTTTAACTCCTTGGAGTTCGCCCGAATTTAAAGTAAGGTAATTCTCGTGAACATTATAGGAATTGTGAATTACTTTAGAGACAATAATATCAGTAGGTTTTACTCCTTTGATACTATCTAATTTGGCAACTACAGTGGAATCTTTTTTGTTGAATAACAAACTTTTTAATGCAGCATTTTCTTGAGCCAATGCTTCATTTTGAGATTTTAAATTCAAGTACTCATCAAATTCGCTCAGTTTTTCATATACACCGCCACTCATGAAATTAGCAGAACTAATCACTTTACTTCTATGAAATGAATGGGATTGAATTGTAAGTGATAACGAAATACCTAAAAGCAGCAAAAACAGTAAGCGATTACTGTTTTTAAATATAAAAGTAAATATTTGCTGCATTTTATAAATGTATTATTTATGACTTCTTTTTTGAGAAAGACTATTTAATCAAGATACTTTTAAATCTGTTGATATTTTTAAGCGCCATACCAGTTCCTCTTACTACTGCTCTTAAAGGATCTTCAGCAATATAAACCGGAAGATCAGTTTTTAAAGAAATACGTTTATCTAGACCTCGCAACATTGATCCTCCACCTGCAAGATAGATTCCTGTATTGTAAATATCTGCTGCTAATTCTGGGGGTGTTTGAGATAAAGTTTCCATAATTGCATCTTCGATACGTTGGATAGATTTATCTAAAGCTTTTGCGATTTCACGATGAGAAACCTCTACTTGTTTAGGTTTTCCAGTTAACAAATCACGTCCTTGAACTGACATGTCTTCTGGAGGAGTTTCTAAATCTTCTAAAGCGGCTCCAATTTGAATTTTAATTTTCTCTGCTGTACTTTCTCCAACAAATAAGTTGTGTTGTGTACGCATGTAATAAATGATGTCATTTGTAAAAACATCCCCTGCAATTTTAACCGATTTATCACAAACAATTCCGCCAAGAGCTATTACGGCAATCTCAGTAGTACCACCACCGATATCTACAATCATATTTCCTTTTGGTTGCATAATGTCAATTCCAATACCAATCGCTGCTGCCATAGGTTCGTGAATCAAATATACTTCTTTACCATTTACTCTTTCACAGGATTCTTTTACCGCTCTCATCTCCACTTCGGTAATACCAGATGGAATACAAACCACCATACGTAAAGCAGGTGTAAACATTCTTTTTTTCAGCGCAGGAATACTTTTAATAAACATATTAATCATTTTCTCCGAAGCGTCGAAATCAGCAATTACTCCATCTTTAAGAGGACGAATTGTTTTTATGTTTTCGTGAGTTTTACCCTGCATCATGTTGGCTTCTTTACCAACAGCAATGATTTTACCAGAAATTCTATCTCTAGCTACAATAGAAGGGCTATCTATAACAACTTTATCGTTGTGAATAATTAGTGTGTTTGCGGTACCAAGGTCGATTGCAATATCCTCGGTCATGAAATCAAAAAATCCCATAAGCGTAATTGGGTTTTAAATTTAAAATTAAATAACAAGCAAAGTTAAACAAATTAATGTTTAAAATGACGTGTTCCTGTAAATACCATTGCTAATTTATTTTCATTACAATAGTCAATACTTAACTGATCTTTAATAGATCCACCAGGTTGAATTACAGCTGTGATTCCTGCTTTTTTAGCCAATTCCACACAGTCAGGAAATGGGAAGAAAGCATCACTAGCCATAGAGGCTCCATTCAAGTCAAAACCAAAGGCATTGGCTTTGTCAATTGCTTGCATTAAAGCATCAACTCTAGAGGTTTGTCCTGTTCCAGATGAGATAAGTGTGCCGTTTTTAGCAAAAACAATAGTGTTCGATTTTGTGTTTTTGCACACTTTAGATGCAAAAATTAAATCGTCTACTTCTTGAGCAGTTGGAGCTGTTAGTGTAACGGTTTTTAAATCTTCTTTGGTATCGGTAATGTTATTTCTGTCTTGAACTAAAATTCCGTTCAAGCAAGTACGAACTTGTCTTTGTGGCAAAGCCACTTCATTTTGAACTAATATAATTCGGTTTTTCTTTTCTTCTAAAATTGCGATGGCTTCTGTATCAAAAGCGGGTGCGATAACTACTTCGCAGAACAACTTGTTGATTTCGGATGCAGTGGCTACATCAATTTTTGTATTGGCAATTAGCACTCCGCCAAAAGCAGAAGTTGGATCACACGCTAAAGCTGCTAAGTAAGCCTCACTAATCGTTTTTCTTGAGGCCAATCCACACGCATTATTGTGTTTTAGGATAGCAAATGTAGGACCGTCATTTTTAAATTCAGCAATTAAATTTACGGCAGCATCTACATCAAGAAGGTTGTTATAAGACAACTCTTTTCCGTGAACTTTGTTGAACATTTTGTCAAATTCGCCAAAGAAAAATCCTTTTTGATGTGGGTTTTCTCCGTAACGCAATACTTGTCCGTTGGCAATACTTTCTTTATAAATAGTTTCGTCTGTATTGAAATAATTAAAGATAGCTCCATCGTAATGTGATGAAACGTGGAAAGCTTTGGTTGCCAAAAGCTTTCTGTCTTCCAATGTTGTAGCGCCATTTTGAGCAGTAATCATATCTAAAAACAAGCTGTAATCATCAACAGAAGCCACAATAACAGTATCCTTGAAATTTTTGGCAGCGGCACGAATCAATGAAATTCCACCAATATCAATTTTTTCAATGATGTCAGCTTCACTAGCACCAGAAGCAACTGTTTTTTCAAACGGATACAAGTCAACAATAACTAAATCAATCTGAGGAATATCATATTCTTTCATTTGTTGCACATCACTTTCATTGTCTTGACGGTTTAAGATCCCTCCAAACACTTTTGGATGTAATGTTTTTACTCTTCCACCAAGGATTGATGGATATGAAGTTACATCTTCAACTGGAATTACGGGAATGCCTAGGTTTTTGATGAAATCTTCGGTTCCACCTGTAGAGTAAAGGGTTACATTTTGTGAATGCAATTTTCGTACAATTGGTTCAAGACCGTCTTTTGAAAATACTGAAATTAATGCAGATTGAATAGATTTAGTTGTGCTCATTGTGTAGTTAAAAATTTAAAGTGCAAAAATAGTTTTTTTTTGATTATAAATATCCATCTAAAGCTGTAACATTCTGAGAAATATAGACACTTATCTTCCAACTAATTTATATTAGGTTTTTGAATAAAATTTACTGAATTTTACATGGTTACAAAAGAAAAAAAGTATGTTAGTATATCTTCGATTATTAAAAGAGAGTTTTAGGTTTGCATTAAATGCATTGCGCAATAATAAACTCAGGACTTTACTTTCATTATTAGGGGTAACAATTGGAATATTTTCAATTATTGCAGTCCTTGCGGCAGTAGATTCTCTGGATCGAAAAATTAAAAAAGACTTGAGTAGTTTAGATAAAAACACCATTTATTTAATGCGTTTTTCTTTTGGCCCCTCTGAAATTCCACAATGGAAAAGAGAACAATTTCCAAATGTTAAATATGATGAATACGAATATTTAAAAGGTTCTATGAATAATGTGAACCAAATGGCTTTTCAATTTTTTGTAAATAGAGAATCGATAAAATACCAATCGGCTTCAGTGAGCGATATTAATGTAGTTCCTGTTTCTCATGAGTTTATCGAAATTGAAGGTTTAGAATTTGACGAAGGTCGTTTTTACAATGAATCAGAATCTAATTCTGGCTCGGCCGTTATTGTTTTAGGAAATGAAATAGCATCGGGTCTTTTTGAAGGAGCCAATCCCATTGGTAAAAACATTAGATTGTATGGTCAACGGTTTACGGTAATTGGCGTTTTGAAAAAACAAGGTGCAGGAATTTTTGGTGATAGTAGCGATACTTCGGTTTTTATTCCTGTTAATTTTTTAAGACGAATGTATGGCGATAACAATGACGCCTTAACTCCAGTAATACTAATAAAACCAGAAAAAGGGGTTGATATGGATGCTTTTAAAGCGGAACTTACTCAAAAATTGCGAAATTATCGTGGTATGAAAACTGATGAAATAGACAACTTTTTTATCAATGTTTTATCTGGATTTACAGATTTGATTGATGGAATTGTAGGTCAAATGAATGTAGTAGGATGGATCATTAGTGGATTTTCATTGTTAGTTGGTGGATTTGGGATTGCTAATATTATGTTTGTTTCGGTTAAAGAGCGAACCAATTTAATTGGAATCCAAAAATCACTTGGAGCTAAAAATAGATTTATCTTGTTTCAATTTTTATTTGAAGCCGTGATCCTTTCAGTTATTGGAGGTGCAGTTGGGCTACTTTTGGTTTGGATAATATCAGTTGTATTAACAAAAGCCATGGATTTTGAATTTGTATTGAGTATGAGTAATGTGTTGCTAGGAACTAGTTTAGCAGCAATTATAGGACTTATTTCAGGTATTTTACCAGCCATAACAGCTTCTAAATTAGATCCAGTAGAAGCGATAAGAACAGGAATGTAAATCATTACTTTTAGTATATAAAAAACCCCAAAAAGCAATTTGCCTTTTGGGGTTCTTTTTGTAACTATCTTATTGACTATCGAATATCGTTGTTTTGAATCAAATCGATATATAAATTGATATTGTCTTTTAGTTCTTTTCTTGGTGTGATAAAATCTAAGAAACCATGCTCTAATAGAAATTCAGCAGTTTGAAAACCTTCCGGCAAATCTTTTCCTGTTGTATCTCTAACTACACGGGGTCCTGCAAATCCAATTAAAGCTCCAGGCTCAGAAATATTAATATCTCCTAACATGGCATAAGAAGCTGTAGTTCCACCTGTGGTTGGATCAGTACAAAGTGAGATGTAAGGTAATTTAGCTTCGGCTAATTGTACTAATTTTACCGAAGTTTTAGCTAACTGCATTAGTGAAAACGCCGCTTCCATCATACGAGCACCCCCTGACTTTGAAATCATTACAAAAGGCAATTTGTGTTGGATTGCATGGTCAATTCCTCTTACGATTTTTTCTCCCACAACACCTCCAATAGAACCTCCAATAAAAGCAAAATCCATACAACAAACTACTAGATCTTTTCCTTTTGATTTTCCAACAGCAGTTCGAACCGCATCATTCAATTTTGTCTTTGAACTAACATCTTTAAGACGGTCTGAATATTTTTTGGTGTCAACAAAATGCAATGAATCTTTAGATGTCATGTTTTTATCCAATTCAACAAACTCATTATTGTCAAATAAGATTTCGAAATAGGTTTCACTTCCAATTCTAACGTGGAAATCATCTTCAGGACTCACATATAAGTTACGTGCTAATTCCTCTGCATCAATAATTTTTCCTGTTGGAGATTTGTACCATAGACCTTTTGGAACATCCATTTTGTCTTCGGTAGGAGTAGTGATTCCTTTTTCGTGTCTTTTAAACCAAGCCATAGTTGTACTAAATAATAAACCATTGACAATTCAATTGAATTGTCAATGGTCAATGGTTAATTATAGAGTGTTTACATTGTTCAAGTCAGCAAATGCTTGCTCTAATCTTGTGTTGAATGTAACTTCACTTTCGCGAATCCATTTTCTTGGATCGTAGTATTTTTTGTTAGGAACATCAGCACCTTCTGGGTTACCAATTTGTGTTTTCAAATAGTCAATGTTTTTAACCATATAATCACGAATTCCTTCAGTGTATGCAAATTGTAAATCAGTATCGATGTTCATTTTAACAACACCATAACCAATAGACTCTCTAATTTCTTCTAAAGTTGAACCAGATCCACCGTGGAAAACAAAATCAACTGGATTAGCTCCTGTGTTGTATTTGTTTTGAACGAAGTCTTGAGAGTTTTTCAAGATTTTTGGAGTTAATTTTACGTTACCTGGTTTGTATACTCCGTGTACGTTTCCAAAAGCAGCAGCAATAGTAAATTTAGGGCTTACTTTTGATAATTCTTCGTAAGCATAGGCTACTTCTTCAGGTTGAGTGTATAATTTTGAACTATCAACATCAGAGTTGTCAACACCATCTTCTTCACCACCAGTAATTCCTAATTCGATTTCTAATGTCATTCCCATTTTGCTCATACGAGCTAAATATTCTTTACAGATTTCGATGTTTTCTTCAATTGGCTCTTCTGACAAGTCAATCATGTGTGAAGAAAATAATGGTTTTCCAGTTGCAGCAAAATGTTTTTCAGAGGCATCCAATAAACCGTCAATCCAAGGTAATAATTTTTTAGCACAGTGATCTGTGTGTAAAATTACAGTTGCTCCGTAAGCTTCTGCTAAAGTATGGATATGAAGAGCTCCTGCAATTCCACCAGCGATAGCTGCTTTTTCACTTGCATTAGATAATCCTTTTCCAGCATTAAATTGAGCACCACCATTAGAAAATTGAATAATAACAGGCGCATTTAATTTGGCTGCTGTTTCAATAACTCCGTTGATTGTGCTTGATCCAGTTACGTTAACTGCAGGAAGTGCAAAACCTTTTTCTTTTGCATAATTAAAGATCTCTTGTACTTGATCTCCAGTTGCAACTCCTGGTTTGATGTTGTGTGACATTGTAATTGTTTTTAGTTGTTTTTAGTTTGAGTTCGCAAAAATAAGAATTAATTAGTATTAGAACGGATAATTTATTCCAAAATTTAATACGGACTGCCCGAAATTACAATCTTTAAGCCATCTTCGATCTTTGTTTTGTGCAGGATTATAGGTTTTAAAACCTAAGTCAAAGCGAAGCACAAAAAAGTTTAAATCATAGCGTAGTCCAAAACCGGTACCAAGAGCTATGTTTTCTAGATCTTTTAATCCATTGAATGTTGCTTTTGGATCTTCGGTACTGTCAAGAACATTCCAAATATTTCCTGCATCTGCAAAAAGAGCTCCTTTTAAACTGCCTAAAATTTTAAATCGAAATTCAGCACTAACAGTTAATTTCATGTTTGCTTCATTGAAATCATTGATTCCTCCCGTGCTTCCAGGACCTAAACGATAGGGATTCCAACCTCTATTATCATTGGAACCTCCTGAATAGTAACTTCTTGAAAAAGGAATATTATCAGAATTTCCAAACGGAATCGCTATGCCGAAAAAGCTTCGTACCGCAATTACTTTTTCTCTTGATAAATCCCAATATTTTACAAAATCAAATTCTGTTTTTATATATTCTGAATATTCTAAATTGAATAGTTCAAAACGGCCGGAAGTATTTTTATTCAAATTCGTAGCATTGGCAAACAAACTAAGAATAGAACCTGCAGATTCAATTTTGGTTTTAAATAGATAAAAATCGCTATCGGCTAAGTCTTTTTTAGTAGTGGTAGAATAGCTAAAATTAGTAGCTAAAATAAAATCATTTTCGGTAAGTCTAAATTGTCGTTCAGCAATACTTTTTACGGTTGCATAATCAGTCGCCGAAGTTGGTGTAGCTTGAGTTAAAATGCTATTTATAAATTGATTGGTTCCGTTTTCAATAGTTAAGTTACCATCGGCATCATAGAAATTAGCGCCAATTTGATACGATGGATTTTTTGCCAATGTGTTCAACGCATCGTAAGAAGAGGTGTACACATTATAGTAGTTTTTAGGATTTAAATTACGTACAAATTGAACATTAAATAAGTCAAATCGTGCAGTTCTGTTTGTTTTGGGTGTCCAGTTGTAATTGATAGACCCTATGAAATTTTCTTTGTCTAACCCAATATTTTTTTGCGTGGAATAACCAGTTGTAATTAAGGTAGATGGAATCATACTTTTCGGAATGATTTTCTCGGTTGCAAAAGGCATTACGATTCTTGGAAAATTCAGTTTTAAATCCACACCTAACTCAGATGCATTAAAAAACACATCATTTGGGTTGGCAAAATCTTTTGATGATCCCACATTGGCTCTGCCCGAAAATTCTAATGTTTCTGCCCCATTAAAAACATTTCGTATGGAAATGGAGGGGCTAAAACTAATACCTATATTTTGAATATTGGAATGGGTTACATCTAATGACTGTCCAAAGTTGTATTTCTTTTTTGGAGTCAAATATATCTTTGCAATTAGAGATTGCGCTGTACTATCTCTTTTATCTTGTTCGTAAATAATAGAAGGGTAATTAAAGATTTTTAAATTACTTAAATACCGACTAGTTAAATTGGTTTTAGTATCTGAAAAATACCCACCTTTTGTAATAAAAACTGCATTGGTAATGGCAAATGGTTTGTATTTGAGTTTATTTCGGCTTACCAATTTAAAATTCTTATACTCGGTGCTATCCGTTAGTGTTGCTTTGGCATCAGCAGCAGAATAATCGGTAAAAATTCTAACGTCACTTATTTTGTACAATTTGAATGGCTCAGTAACTGTTACATCTTGATTTTGATAATTGTAATCTCCAATTTTTAATCGGACGCTAGCTTTGTTTTTTTTCTGAATAGTGTCAATATCAAAACTAACATTATTCGGTTGGAAATCATAGGCGCCACTGTTTCGAAATAAAGTTGTGATTCTGTTTTTTTCATTTTCAAAATCTTCAGTTTTATATTGGTTCCCCGGTTTTAAAATGGAATTGGATTGGGTTGATTGGTACAATGAATCTAAAACTACCGTTGCTATTTCAGTAGATACCGAATCAATTGTGTAAGCAACTCCCGGTTCTATATAATAATTGACACGGCCTTTTTTAAGTCCAATCGTATCAAAAACAGATTTGATTTTAACGTCAAAAAAACCTTTATTAAAATATAAATACGATAAACGCAATACCGACTTGTCCGTTTTTAATGGATCGAAAATCACCGGAGGTTCGCCAATTTTTTTTAAAAAATTAGAAATGCCATTTTGCCAGAACGATTTTCCTTTTTGGTTTACCGGTTTATCAGTAGGATTTGTAGTAATTGGATTTTGTATTGCTTGAAAAGTCGAGTCAATATTGGGTTTTGCCCAATTATTGAAAGTCAAAAAAAGCGGAATTCCAGCTATTTTACTATTTGGTTTTTGGTACAATTGGCTGAACGTAGTTTCATCTGAAATCACTTTGTTATTCTCGAATATTTCGTTTTTAGTCAACAAAAATTTACCGTTTGGAACTCTTTTTACAGCGTTACAAGCAGAAATAAATATTGCAATTAGAATAAATGCAGTTACTTTTGTGAAAATATGTTTCAACGGTTCTAAAATTTTAATTCAAAAGTACATTTTTTTATGGTTAGTAAAAACCAAATAAAGCTTATATCCAGTTTACATCAAAAAAAACACCGACAAACGCATCAATTGTTTATTGCTGAGGGAATCAAAGGGATTCAAGAATTGCTTGCTGCACATTTTGAATTGGAGCATTTATATACGACTCAAACTGATTTTGAAACCGTTACCAGTAATTTAAAAACTCTTGTAACTGATGCCGATTTGAAGAAAATGAGTGCTTTGGCTTCGCCAAATACTTGCTTGGCAGTTTTCAAAATGTCTGAGGTTAAGGCAATTAATTCATCGGGATTAATTGTAGCTCTCGATGATATTCGCGACCCAGGAAATTTAGGTACCATCTTGCGTTTGTGTGATTGGTTTGGGATTCAACAATTAATTTGTTCCAAAGAAACGGTGGATGTATATAACCCAAAAGTAGTTCAGGCAACGATGGGTTCTATTGCCCGTGTGAATGTAACTTATGTTGATTTATATGATTTTATTGCCAAGAGTAAACTAGCTGTTTTCGGAACATTTATGGATGGCGAGAACATGTACACCACTAACTTGCCTCAAGAAGGAATTATTGTGATGGGTAATGAGGCTAATGGAATCTCATCTGATATAGAGAAAATTATAAAAAATAGATTGACAATTCCGCGTTTTGGAACCCTTCAAAAAACAGAAAGTCTAAATGTAGCAACCGCTACTGCAATTGTTTTAAGTGAGTTTCGCCGTGCTTCACTTTAGATTTTAATGAAAAGTAAAGTTGATAAACAATCCTCTTGTTTGCATGGATTCAATGTTACTTGTCCACGGGCTTGCTGGATCTTTATCTTGAATTAATTCGTCTTTAAGCCCAAAAACACCTCTGATTGAAGGTGAGAAAATAAAGTATTCTGAAAACACATCAATACCAAAACCCAATTCATAATTAGGACTCCAAGCTTTTACTCTAAAAAGTTGTTCTAAATTATCGTCTTTCGATTTCGAGTTGCTTGATAAATTTAATGTGGTAGAAACGCCTCCAAGCAGATAAGGCCGAATGTTGCCTGTTCGCAAAGCCGAAAATTTTAATAATAAAGGAAAGTGGATATACGTGCTATTTACTTCTCTAATTTTATCAGATTCTTTTGGAAGAGTTATAAAATAGGTTTCAGGATAATTTAAAATTCGCTTTGTATAATACAATCCTGGTTCAAAGCGCAAATTGATATATTCATGCAATCTCAAATCGGCTACCAATCCAACATTGAAACCAGTAGTTTTTTGAACTTGAATATCTTCGCTTACATTGGCTTTGTATTTGAATTTGAAATCATAGGAATTCAACCCAAGGAAAAATCCAAAATATAAAGGTTGCTGTTGCCATGTCTCTAAATGAATTACAGGGTCTTTGCTAAATATACTTTGTGTAAATTGAGCGTTGACACTTGTTGTAAAAACAATTAAAATAACAAAAGCGGCTTTTTTCATATTATTTTTTAGAAGCAGAATAAATCGTAGCTACTCCAAAGGTTTGAGGTAATGCTATCACATCTATAAACCCAATTTTTCTCAAAATATTGTTTAACTTCTCACCATAAGGGAAAGCGGCAGCTGATTCTGACAAATAGCCATAAGCAGCATCGTCTTTTGAAAATAGTTTGCCAATTAAAGGAAGGATATGGTTGCTGTACAATTGATACCCTTGTTTGTAAGGAGTTTTGTCCGGGACAGATGTTTCTAGAATGACAAATGTACCATTAGGTTTTAATACACGTAAAATTTCAGCCAATCCTTTTTCCAAATTTTCAAAGTTACGTACTCCAAAAGCAACCGTTATTGCGTCAAAATAATTATCTTCAAAAGGCATGTTTTCAGAATCCCCAAGTACCATTTCGATGGTTTTGGTTAGGTTTTTGGATGCAATTTTTTGAACACCCACTTCTAACATTCCAGCTGAAATATCTAATCCTATAATTTTATCTGCTTTTGTTTGTGCCATCAAAATAGCCAAATCACCCGTGCCTGTTGCTATATCCAAAATGGTTTTAGGATTGGATTTCCCTACCATTTGCAATACTTTTTTGCGCCATTTTACATCTATTCCAAAAGAAATCACACGATTTAGATTGTCATAATTTCCAGAAATGGTATCAAACATTTGAGCTACTTGCTCTTTTTTGCTTAGTGAAGAATCTTTGTAGGGAGTGATTTTATCAGCCATCATTTTTAGTTTGTACAAATATAAGTAAACTCGAGGAACTAAATAGTTGCCATACAGTTCAATATTGTAAGACTTTGGAAAACTTTAAAAATCACTAAAAGTGGGTATTGTCAGGTGTCTATTTATTGACCAATTTTACCCCAAGAAATTTGATTTCTTTTTCAATGTTTAATTGGGAGTTAATGAATGAAAATCAGTTAGTTGGATTTTGCGCAACCAATTATATTTCGTCTTTTGGTCTTGTTTCATGACTTTTATAAGGTATTGAACAAAGCGCAAAACACGTTCTTAAGAATTAATTTGTTTTTGGAAACTTTAAATTTATTCGATTGTTCTGCCTTCGTGGTATTTGGCAGTTCAAAAAAAGGCAAAAAGACATTTCATTCTCCCAATACATTGAAAAAATATTATTTTTTCACAAAAGTCTGATAGGTGTAATCGTAAAGATGTTTCTCGTCTTTTGAATTAAATTCGGATTGCACTAATTCCCATTCCATATCGTTGATTTCAGGAAAAAAAGCATCGGCTTCAAATTGACCATGCACTTTTGTAATTTCAATTTTATCTGAAAAAGCTAGGGCTTGTTTGTAGATTTCGCCTCCGCCAATGATAAAAACTACTTCATTTTCGGGACAAATTTTTATGGCATCTTCAATGCTATGCGTTACAATACAGCCTTCGGGTTGGTAATTGGCTTGTCTTGTGATGACAACATGTGTTCTGTTGGGTAATGGTTTTGGAAAACTTTCAAATGTTTTTCGTCCCATTATAATGTAATGACCCGAAGTTAATTCTTTGAATCTTTTAAAATCATTGGGTAAATGCCACACCAATTCATTGTCTTTTCCTAAGGCATTGTTTTCGGCAACAGCAGCAATCATTACAATCATAAATGAAGTCTTAAAGTATTATAAATAGTGAAATTTTATACTGCAACACTTCCTCTAATAGGAGGGTGAGGATCATAACCTTCTAAAGTAAAATCATCAAAATCAAAATCAAATATATTTCTTATTGCTGGATTTAAAATCATTTTTGGTAGCGGTCTGGTTTCTCTAGACAACTGTAATTCTAGTTGTTCAAAGTGGTTGTTGTAAATGTGTGCGTCACCAAAAGTATGTATGAATTCACCCACACCTAAATCACAAACTTGAGCTATCATCATAGTAAGTAACGCATAAGAAGCGATATTAAATGGAACACCTAAGAATATATCAGCGGAGCGTTGGTATAATTGGCACGATAATTTTCCATCCGCAACATAAAACTGAAAAAATGCGTGACATGGAGGCAAAGCTGCTTTATTGTTAGCTACATTTTCTTCAAACGATTTTTTGGTGTCCGGAAGTACTGATGGATTCCAAGCAGATACTAACATACGTCTACTATTTGGATTGGACTTTAATTCGGTAATCAAGTCCGAAATTTGGTCAATTTCTTCGCTATTCCAATTGCGCCATTGGTGCCCATAAACAGGTCCAAGATTACCATTGGCATCGGCCCATTCGTCCCAAATTTTCACCCCGTTTTCTTGTAGGTATTTAATATTAGTGTCGCCTTTTAAGAACCAAAGCAATTCGTAAATAATCGACTTTAGGTGCAATTTTTTGGTTGTAACCATTGGAAAACCTTCGTTTAAATCAAAACGCATTTGGTATCCAAAAACACTTTTGGTTCCAGTTCCAGTTCGGTCGCCTTTTTGACAACCATTCTCCATTACATGTTGCACTAAATCTAAATATTGTTTCATATTGCTTTTTTCTTAATAATGTAAAGTAATGAGTTTGTATTATTGGTTTTTATATACCACCCCATTCTTCATAACAAATTGAACTTGTTCTAATGTTTTAATATTGTTTAACGGATTTTCATCAACTGCAATTATATCAGCAAAAAATGCAGGTTTGATTTGCCCAATTTCGTTAGCTACACCCAAAAGCATAGCGTTTGTTAAGGTAGCTGATTGAATAGCGGCTAAAGCGGGCATTCCAGCTTCGACCATATAACCGAATTCTTTACCATTTTTTCCATGATCGTATACTCCAGCATCGGTTCCAAATGCAATTTTAACTCCTTTTTTGTATGCCTTTGCAAAAGTAGATTGTATTTGAGGGCCGACTTCTTTGGCTTTAGGTACAATGATTTCTGGATAAAATCCTTCTACTTCTGCTTTTATAGCTACTTCTTTTCCAGCAGTGATGGTTGGAACTAAATACGCATCGTATTTTTTCATTAATTCCATAGTTTCTTCGCTCATAAAAGTGCCGTGCTCTATAGTTTTAATTCCTCCTAAGATAGCTCGTTGCATTCCCTCATCACCATGAGCGTGTGCTGCAGTTAGCATATTGTAGTCTTTTGCAGTTGTGGTGATGGCTTTGATTTCTTCAATTGAAAATTGAGGATTTTTCCCGTTTTTAGCAACACTTAAAACACCACCAGTAGCTGTGATTTTAATGACATCGGCACCTTCTTTGTATCTTTCGCGTACCGCTTTTACTCCGTCTTCTGGAGAATTTACAACACCTTCATGTGGTCCTGGATCACCCATTAATTTGCGGTTGCTACCGTTAGTTGGATCGGCATGTCCTCCTGTAGAAGCAATTGATTTTCCTGCAGTATAAACACGTGGCCCTTTTGCAATTCCTTTATTGATAGCATTTCGTAATGATATATTAACTCCTGTACCACCTAAATCGCGAACAGTGGTAAAACCTGCTAATAATGTCGTTTCTGCAAAACGAGCCGCTTCAAAAGCAACATCTGCTTCGTTGCTTGTGTATTTTGAAGCATAACTTTTTGGATTTTGTTCACTTTCAAGATGCACATGTAAATCAATTAATCCAGGCAATATGAATTTATTTTTTAAATTGACTTCAATGTCATTTGCATTGGATTTAGCAACAAATCCATCGCTGATTTTTGTTATTTTATTTTTGGAAACTACTATGGTTGCCATCTTAATTTCCTTTCCAGTTTGAACGTCTAAAATGCTACCACAATGCAAATAGTAGTCTTGTGAAAATCCAACCATGGATTGTAATCCAATAGCTAGTGTGATAATTAATGTATTGATTTTCATGGTATTATTATTTTAATTTATCTTTTTGAAATTTCATCTCTTATTTTGGCGGCTTTTTCATAATCTTCGTTTTCCACTGCCTCTGCAAGTAATTCATTTAACTCTTGAATTGTTTTTGAAGTATAGGTTGATCCGGATTGATTACTTTCAATTTCTTGACCAAAAGTGTCTGGATTTGAAAGGATATTATCTAGATCATTTTCGTCTTTATTCAGCTCATTGGTATTGTTTAAGAATATTCCAGCTTTGTCTAAAATATTTTTATAAGTAAATATTGGGGAATTAAATCGCAAAGCCAAAGCAATGGCATCAGACGTTCGAGCGTCAATTATTTCTTCAATTTTATCTCTTTCGCAAATGATGCTAGAATAAAAGACTCCGTCAACTAATTTATGTATAATTACTTGTTTTACTGTGATGTCAAATCGTTCAGCAAAATTCTTAAATAAATCATGTGTAAGTGGACGCGGAGGTTTAATTTCTTTTTCTAAAGCAATTGCAATAGATTGCGCTTCGAATGCTCCAATAACAATAGGTAATTTTTTATCGCCATCTACCTCATTTAAAATCAAAGCATAAGCTCCGTTTTGGGTTTGGCTATATGAAATTCCTTTTATTGATAATTTAACTAAACTCATTGAATTGAAATAAAAAAATTGGAGTAGGTTTAAAAAAAACTGCCTTAACGCAAAGATATAAATATCCTTGTTTTAAGGCAGTTTTTTATAAATTAATTTAAAACTACTGTTGTGCTTTGAATGCTTTTAATTTTTCAATTAGTTGAGGAACCACTTCAAAAGCATCTCCAACCACCCCATAATCAGCCACTTTGAAAAAAGGCGCTTCAGGATCGCTGTTGATAACTACTTTTACTTTAGATGAATTCACTCCCGCAATATGTTGTATCGCACCAGAAACACCAATTGCAATATATAGATTAGTTGCTACTGGTTTTCCAGTTTGACCCACGTGTTCTCCGTGAGGTCTCCAACCTAAATCAGAAACAGGTTTTGAACAAGCGGTAGCCGCACCAAGAACGCTAGCTAATTCTTCTATCATTCCCCAGTTTTCAGGTCCTTTTAAGCCACGTCCGCCAGAGACAACAATATCAGCATCTGCAATAGAAACTTTTCCAGAACTTTTTTCTGTAGCGGTTACTTTTACATTAAAATCAGCAGCATCCATTGATGGATTAAAATCTTCTTGGGTTAATGAACTATTGCTTTCTACAATCCCATACGAGTTTTTGGCTAAGCCAATTACTTTTACATCGGTGGTAATTTCAGTGATATTGAATGCTTTGTTTGAAAAAGCGGTACGTTTAACTTGGAATGGACTAGTGCTTACAGGAAGTCCTACTACATTTGAAGCAAATCCCGCGTTTAAACCAACTGCTACCAAACCAGATAAATACATACTATTAGTAGTTGAGGAAAGTACAACTACTTTCGCTCCTTCTTTTAAAGCGGCTTGTATGATTATATCGGAATAGGCTTTAGCTGAAAATCCTGTTACAGCTTCGTTATTAACTTTTAAGACTTTATCTACTCCGTATTTACCTAATTCAGAAACATCAGCAGCGTTGATGGTTACCGCGGTTACTGAAGTTCCGAGACTTTCGGCTATTTTTTTTGCATAAGAAGCCAATTCATAGGCTACTTTTTTAAATTTTCCCTCTGCTGATTCAGCGTATATTAATATAGACATGATGGTACGGTTTTAAATTACTTTGGCTTCGTTGTGTAATAATTGAATTAACTCGTCTAAGTTATCGGCAGCAACCAATTTTACGGCTGACTTAGCAGCTGGTTTTTCAAACTGAGTTGCTTTTGAATTTACATTCGCTGCAATTGGTTCTACCACATTAATTACTTTAGTACGAGCAGTCATAATTCCTCTCATGTTAGGAATACGAAGGTCTTTTTCTTCAACTAATCCTTTTTGGCTACCAATAACCAATGGTAAAGATGCACTTAAAGTTTCTTTTCCGCCATCAATTTCACGGATTGCAGTTGCATTTGCGCCATCAACAGTCAATCCTACACATGAAGTAACAAAATTGTATCCCAAAATACCTGCTATCATTCCAGGCACCATTCCGCCGTTGTAGTCCAAGGATTCTTTTCCGGCAATAATTAAATCATAACCTCCAGTTTTGATCACCTCGGCTAATTGTTGTGCAACATAAAAACCGTCGGTTGGATTCGCATTGATACGAATGGCTTCGTTAGCTCCAATGGCGATTGCTTTTCTTAGGGTTGGTTCCGTTTCTGGTCCGCCTACATTGGCAACAGTTACAGTTGCTCCTTGTTGTTCTTGGAACCAAATAGCGCGGGTTAAACCAAATTCGTCATTAGGATTGATTACAAACTGAACTCCGTTGGTATCAAATTCAGAATCACCATTTACGAAGTTGATTTTTGAAGTAGTATCAGGCACATGGCTGATGCAAACTAATATTTTCATAGGGGGTATATTTATGGATTTCTTAAATGTACCACAAATTTAAAATAATAAATCGGAATATTTACTATGCGCGCATAATATTTTTTTAATGTTTTTGTGTTTTTTAGCCCGGATAGCAGCGGCATCCTTCCTGTGGCGTCTTCAGCCAGAGGAAGATATAGCGAATAGCCGGAAAATGCTCCTAATTATTTTAGTCGATTTTATGCTTTTAAGTAATTTAAAATATTTATTTTTGCGTTTCGAAAAATACACTTACAACATACAACTATGAGAACGATACAATTTAGAGAGGCCATTTGCGAAGCGATGAGTGAAGAAATGCGTCGCGATGAATCCATTTACTTAATGGGTGAAGAGGTTGCTGAATATAATGGTGCTTATAAAGCTTCTAAAGGAATGCTTGCCGAATTTGGTGAGAAAAGAGTAATCGACACACCTATTGCCGAACTTGGTTTTACTGGAATTGCAGTAGGTTCAGCAATGAATGGATGTCGTCCAATTGTAGAATACATGACGTTCAATTTCTGTTTGGTAGGAATTGATCAAATTATAAATAATGCTGCTAAAATGCGTCAAATGACAGGAGGTCAATTCAATGTGCCGATTGTTTTTAGAGGACCAACTGCTTCTGCAGGACAATTAGGAGCCACCCACTCACAAGCTTTAGAAAACTGGTTTGCTAACACACCAGGTCTTAAAGTTGTAGTTCCATCTACACCTTATGATGCCAAAGGTTTGTTGAAAGCTGCCATTCGTGATAACGATCCTGTGATTTTCATGGAATCAGAGCAAATGTATGGTGACAAAGGAGAAGTGCCTGATGGAGAATATACCATTCCACTAGGTGTTGCGGATATCAAACGTGAAGGAACTGATGTAACGATCGTTTCTTTTGGGAAAATTATCAAAGAGGCTATTATTGCTGCTGATGAATTAGCCAAAGAAGGTATCTCTTGTGAAATTATCGATTTGAGAACAGTACGTCCAATGGATTACGATGCGATTTTAACTTCGGTTAGAAAAACCAATAGATTGGTAGTACTTGAGGAAGCTTGGCCTTTTGCAAGTGTTGCTTCAGAAATCACTTATATTGTTCAAGAGCGTGCTTTCGATTATTTAGATGCTCCTATCCAACGTATTACAACTGCTGATACACCAGCGCCATACTCTCCAGTATTATTGAAAGAATGGTTACCTAATTCAGAAGACGTAATTAAAGCCGTTAAAAAAGTATTGAATAAATAATTCAAAATGTTAATTGTTTAAACACAATTAAGATATTGATTACCTTTGAATCTTCATCAAATACTATTTGATGAAGATTTTTTTTAGCTTATGAAATCAAAATTTCCCAAACTTTTTTTTGTTGTTTTATTGATGACAGCTCAGTTGCTTTTGGCTCAAACCAAAGTGAGTGGCATAGTTGTAGATAAAACAAATCAACCCATTCCTTTTGCTACTATTGTGTTTAAAAAAACGAACATTGGAGTTGTAGCCAATGAGGATGGTCGATTTTATATTGAATCTCCGCAAAAACATTCGGTTTTAGTAGTTTCTTCTGCAGGGTTTTCGGAAAGAGAAATCTATTTGGAAGAAGCCGTTGTATATAATTTCAAGGTAAAATTAAACGAAGCAGAATCCTTAAATGAGGTAGTTGTTTTTGCTGGAAAAACTTCCAAAAAAAACAATCCGGCATTGGATATTCTTAGAAAAATTTGGGAACGAAAGCGTAAAAACGGCTTATATCAGTTTGACCAATACCAAATGGAAAAATACGAAAAGGTCGAATTTGATATGAATACTATCGATAGCGCTTTTATGAAAAACAAAGTGTTCAAAGGAATGGAGTTTGTTTTCAAACATGTCGACACTTCTAAAGTGACAGGAAAAACGTATTTACCAATTTTTATCAACGAATCGTTATCGGATGTCTATGGTGATAATCGCCAGAAAAAAGTCAAAGAAAAACTGAAAGCGAATAAAACATCTGGCTTTGAAGGGAATCAACAGATTTTGTCTTTCCTAAAAGACTTGTATAGCGATTACTCCATTTACAACAATCACTTGACCTTTTTTGACAAGAGTTTTACTAGTCCTTTGTCTCGAACGGGTGTGGATGTCTATAATTATGTATTAAGAGACAGCGCCTATATTGACAACAAAAAATGCTACAACATTTTGTTTTACCCAAGACGTAAAAACGAGTTGACTTTTAAAGGCGATTTTTGGGTAAACGACACCACATTTGCCATTAAGAAAATCAATATGGCGGTAACCAAAAGCGCCAACATCAACTGGATTAAAGACATTTATATTGAGCAAGAATTTGAAGTGATGAATGATTCTGTTTTCTTGTTGACTCGAGATTATATGATGTCGGACTTTGCCTTAAATAAAAAAGAAGATTCTAAAGGTATTTATGGAAAACGTACGACTTTGTATCGAAATCATGAATTCAATAAAGTCAAACCACTTGCTTTTTATAAAGAAGAAGTCAATTTTATTGACAATGAAGTCTATCAAAAATCAGACGAATATTGGCAAGAAAACCGTTTTGAAAAATTAAACAAAGACGAAGCAGGAGTTTATAAAATGCTCGATACCCTACAAACGGTCAAAAAGTTCAAACAGATGTACAGTTTGGTTTCCATTTTGGGCAGTGGCTATGTCGAGTTTAAGAATTTTGATTACGGACCGATTTTTTCATCTTTTGGTTTTAATGAAGTAGAAGGTGTTCGCTTACGTGTTGGAGGCCGGACTTATTTTGGACCCAATGACCCTTGGCGAATACAGGCTTTTACAGCCTATGGATCTGATGATCAAAAATTCAAATACGGTCTTTCTGGAAAATGGATGGTGGACAAGAAAAATAGAATCATTATCTCCGGAGGGAATCGACGCGATATTGAGCAAATAGGGGCGAGCTTAACTACCACTAACGATGTAATGGGACGAAGTTTTGCTTCCTCCGCTTTATTTACCACCGGTAGTAATGGAAAATTAACGAATATTAATTTGTCCAATTTAGCGGTTGAAATAGAACCCGTAAAGAATTTGATTTTTCAATTAGGAATTTCACACCGAACTTTGGTATCTGCTTCTCCCACTTTCAGTTTGGATTATTTCACTGATCTTTCTAGAACTACTACTCAAAGTGAAGTAAAACAATCCGAAGCGAATATCCAAATAGAGTTCATGCCCAATCGAAGAACCATTGGTTACGGAGTAGAGCGAGGTGTGGTGGACAATCCCTACAGCCGCTTTTTTATCAACTACAGTCATGGTTTTAAAGGCGTTTTAAATAGCGATTTTAAATATGAAAAATTGCAGTTGTATTACAAGCAACCCATTATTATTGGCCCTTTGGGGCGAACCAATATTACCATGGAATTAGGTAAAACCTTCGGAACTATTCCATTAGGTTTAATGAGCGTGATTCCAGGTAACCAAACCTATTTCACGATTGAAAATACGTTTAGTAATTTGAATTTTTATGAATTCATCAGCGATCAATACCTCACTTTGAAATGGGATCATAATTTTAACGGGCGTATTTTTTCTCGCATCCCTTTTATGCGAAAATTAAATTGGCGCGAAATTATTGGAATTAGAGGGGTGTATGGATCGATCTCAAATGCCAATAGAGGAATCAATGCTTCGGGACTAGCCTACAATGCTCCCGAAAATGGATATTGGGAATACAGCGCCGGCATTGGTAATATATTTAAAGTGTTTCGTATTGATTTTTCATGGAGAGGTAATTACTTGAATGTACCAGACGCGACTAAGTTTGCTATTAAAGGGGCTTTTGGATTTCATTTTTAAGACGGGTAAAGTTGAAATAAATTGTAAAGGTCAAAATGATGGATGAAGCTCTAGTTGTATTAACTCAAAAAGATGAGGTTCTTAAAGGGATTATTTCTGAATTTGGTCTTCCAATTATTCAAAAAAGAAAGGAAGGATTTGCTTCCATGTGTCACATTATTTTGGAACAACAAGTTTCTATAGCCTCTGCCAAAGCAGCCTATGATAAGCTAGTGAATTTGGTTGGCAAAGTAGATCCTTTTACTATACATAATGCCACCGATGAAGATTTAAGAAGCTGTGGCATATCCAGACAAAAAACCATCTACTTAAAAGATGTAGCCCAAAGGGTTATAAGAAAGGAATTAAGCTTCTCTTCACTTCCAATGAAAACAGAACAACAGATTCGAAATGAATTAATTCAAATCAAAGGAGTTGGGAATTGGAGTATAGATGTTTATTTGATGTTTTGTATGCAATCACAAGATATAATCCCTCTTGGCGATATAGCAATTAAAAATACTTTAATGGAGTTGTATAATTGTCAATCGGAAGAAGAAATGCTTGCTATTTCTTCCAATTGGAAACCGTTTCGAACACTTGCTTCCTTTATCATTTGGCATTATTACCTCAAAAAAAGAGGCAAAATTTAAGTATTGGCAGATTGATGTTAAAAAAACGTTTTTTTTATCCCTTAGTTGTATTGTAAAAACGCTATGTTTCCTTACTTTTGCACCAAATTAAAAAAAGAAAAATACAACAAATACAATGACTGCAGACAAATTAAAAACGTTCGATGTCTTAATCGAAATACCAAGAGGAAGTAGAAACAAATACGAATACGATTTTAAAATTAGAAGAATGCGTTTTGACAGAATGTTATTCTCTTCTATGATGTACCCAGCTGATTATGGTTTCATTCCTGAAACATTAGCATTAGATGGTGACCCATTAGACGTTTTGGTATTGATTAACGAGCCTACTTTCCCTGGTTGTGTAATGGAAGTAAAACCAATTGGTGTTTTCCATATGGCAGATGATAAAGGACCAGACGAGAAAGTAATTTGCGTTCCGGTTTCTGATCCAATTTGGAATTCATTAAATGATTTAAGTGATGTAAATCCGCACTTAATTAAAGAAATTGAACATTTTTTCCAAGTATACAAAGATTTAGAAAATAAACAAGTGGATGTAGAAGGTTGGGGAGATGTAAACGAAGCGTATGCTATTATTAAAGAGTGTACAGAACGTTTCGAAGCAATTGAAAACAAACCAAAAAACTTATTTAGCATTAAATAATTTTTTTAGTAATTCTTATAAAAAAAGCAATATTCTGTAAAGAGTATTGCTTTTTTGTTTAAATTCGTTCGTTATCAATGAATTATTAATTAAAACCAAAATTATTTTTTATGAATGCATTTATGATTTATTTGCCAATAGTAATGGCGATTATTGGACTTTTGTTCATGGCGGTTAAAAGAGCTTGGGTGCTAAAACAAGACGCTGGAGATGGTAAGATGAAAGAGATTTCAGATTATATTTACGAAGGTGCATTAGCTTTCCTTAAAGCAGAATATCGATTATTGACATTCTTCGTGATTGGTGCAAGTGCTGTATTAGCGGGGATTTCATTTATAGTTCCTACCACACATATATTAATAGTAGTAGCCTTTGTTTTTGGTGCTTTCTTTTCTGCTTTAGCAGGAAATATGGGAATGAAAATTGCCACTAAAACTAATGTTAGAACTACACAAGCTGCTCGTACTAGTTTACCTCAAGCCTTGAAAGTTTCTTTCGGTGGTGGAACCGTAATGGGATTAGGAGTTGCTGGTTTGGCTGTTTTAGGATTGACAGGTTTCTTTATTATTTTCTTCCAAATTTTTATGAATGGTGCTTGGACTTCGTCAGAAGACATGACCAAAGTATTAGAAACATTAGCTGGATTCTCATTAGGTGCTGAGTCAATTGCTTTGTTTGCACGTGTGGGTGGAGGTATTTATACCAAAGCAGCCGATGTAGGAGCTGATTTAGTGGGTAAAGTAGAAGCAGGTATTCCAGAAGATGATCCGCGTAACCCAGCTACAATTGCTGATAACGTAGGGGATAATGTGGGTGACGTTGCCGGAATGGGAGCCGATTTATTTGGTTCGTATGTGGCAACCGTATTAGCGGCTATGGTTCTTGGAAATTATGTGATTAAAGATATGGGTGGTAAAATCGAAGATGCTTTTGGCGGAATCGGACCAATTTTATTACCAATGGCTATAGCTGGTTTCGGAATTTTGTTCTCAATTATCGGAACGATGTTAGTGAAAATTTCTAGTGATGATGCTAAAGAAGCACAAGTACAAAAAGCGTTGAATATTGGAAACTGGGTTTCTATTGCATTGACTTTGGTAGCTTGTTATTTCTTAGTACAATATATGTTGCCTGCAACAATGAAAATGGAATTCTACGGTGAAGGATTGAAAGACATTTCGTCTATGCGTGTTTTCTATGCTACTATTGTAGGTTTGATTGTGGGTGGAGCTATTTCATCTGTAACCGAATATTATACCGGATTAGGGACAAAACCAGTATTGGCAATTGTTCAAAAATCATCGACAGGAGCTGGAACTAACGTAATTGCAGGTTTGGCTACGGGAATGATTTCTACCTTCCCAACTGTAATTTTGTTTGCTGCTGCAATTTGGTCTTCGTATGCTTTTGCAGGTTTCTACGGAGTAGCTTTAGCGGCTTCGGCTATGATGGCTACAACAGCTATGCAATTAGCGATTGATGCTTTCGGACCTATTTCGGACAACGCAGGAGGTATTGCTGAAATGAGTGAATTGCCAAAAGAAGTACGTACTCGTACGGATATCTTGGATTCTGTAGGTAATACTACAGCTGCTACAGGAAAAGGATTTGCAATTGCTTCGGCAGCATTAACTTCATTGGCTTTATTTGCTGCTTATGTAACCTTTACAGGAATTGACGGAATTAATATTTTCAAAGCACCTGTTTTAGCGATGTTATTTGTGGGTGGTATGATTCCAGTTGTATTCTCTGCTTTGGCAATGAACTCTGTTGGTAAAGCAGCGATGGATATGGTATATGAAGTGCGTCGTCAGTTCAAGGAAATTCCAGGAATCATGGAAGGAACTGGTAAACCAGAATATGGTAAATGTGTTGAAATTTCGACTAAAGCGGCATTACGAGAAATGATGTTGCCAGGAATTTTAACGATTGGTTTTCCTATTGCAATTGTTCTTTTAGGTAAATTAGTTTACGGTGACAATAACCAATTAATCGCAGAAATGTTAGGAGGTTATATGGCAGGTGTAACGGTTTCAGGTGTGCTTTGGGCAGTGTTCCAAAACAATGCCGGTGGCGCTTGGGACAATGCAAAAAAATCATTCGAAGCAGGTGTTGAAATTAATGGTGAAATGACGTACAAAGGTTCTGATGCCCACAAAGCTGCGGTAACCGGAGATACAGTTGGAGATCCGTTTAAAGATACTTCTGGACCTTCTATGAACATCTTAATTAAATTAACCTGTTTGATTGGATTGGTAATTGCGCCTATCTTAGGAGAAGGAAGTACTACTCAAAAAGAAATGACTTGTAATGTTGAAATGAAATCTTCTTCTGAGGCGGGTATGATGGGTAATTGTGATATGAGCAAATGTGCTACTATGACTAAAGACGAATGTGCAAAAATGTGCGACAGTCTAAAATGTACTCCAGGGCAAAAAGAAATGTGTTTATCTCATTATGATGCGAATGGCAAATACATCGCTAAAGAAGAAAAAGCATGTTGTGCTAAAAAAGGCGAAGCTAAAAAGCAAGTCAATGTTCAAATGACCAATGATAATGGAAAAGCAAAAGCTACGGTAACTATTTCTGAAAATGGAAAAGAAACGGTTCAAGTTTTTGAAGGAACTGAAGCTGAAGTAAAAGCCAAAGTAGAAGCTATACACTAGTTTTCATATTAATACAAATAAAAATGCCTCAAGAAATTGAGGCATTTTTTTATGAATATAAAGTTGGCTTTAGGATTAAAACAAACCGTTGATTTCAGCATCAATACGGTTGATGATATTTCCTAAATCTTCTGGATTGTCAACAAAATTAATGTTATCTACATCTATGATCAATAATTTACCTCTGTCATAGGTATGAATCCAAGCTTCATAACGTTCATTCAAACGACTTAAATAGTCAATAGAAATAGAATTTTCATATTCACGACCACGTTTGTGAATTTGACCTACTAAATTCGGAATTGAACTACGCAAGTAAATCAATAAATCAGGTGCTTTTACCAAAGATTCCATCAACTCAAAAAGAGAAGAGTAATTTTGGAAATCACGATTGGTCATCAAGCCCATTGCATGTAAGTTAGGAGCAAAAATGTGCGCATCTTCGTAAATCGTTCTGTCTTGAATGATTCTTTTGCCGCTTTCGCGAATTTGCATTACCTGACGAAATCGACTATTTAAGAAGTAAATTTGTAAGTTGAACGACCAACGTTCCATTTGGTGATAGAAATCATCCAAATACGGATTGTCAACTACGTCTTCAAAATGGGGTTCCCATTTGAAATGTTTGGCTAATAAATTGGTCAAGGTGGTTTTCCCCGAACCTATGTTTCCTGCTACTGCTATATGCATTACGGTAGTGTGATTTTATTATTGATAAATTCTAAAAGGGTAAAAATAGATAAAAATTAGTGTTTGTAATACATTTTTCGGAATGATTTATTCACAATCGGAAAATGGAATAGCTGCTTTATTTTATTTCTATTTTTAAATTAATTGGATATAAACTAATTGTTTTCGAACAGGTCTGACTAAGTCATTTAACATTTTATTGGTACAAAATTCAAAATCTTTCGTCATATTTGCCCTTTAATTATAATTTGAACCTCATGAAAAAAGCGATTTTACTTTTATTATTTGTATTAATTTATTCTAATTCACAAGCGCAAAAGGATTTTCAAGGAATGGCTGTTTACGAGTCAAAAACCAGTATGGCCGACTTTAAAGTTCGTATGGAAGGCAACAAAAACATCAATCCAGACATGCAAAAAATGATGGAGGAACGAATGAAAAAAATGTTTGAAAAGACTTTCGTTCTTAACTTTGATAAATCGGCTTCAATTTATAAAGAAGAAGAAAAATTAGAGGCTTCTAATCAAGGAGGAGGAATGCGAATGATGATGGGCTCGATGACTGGTGGCGGCGGTACGTATTATAAAAACGTAAAAGATAAAACGTATAGTATCGATAAAGATTTCATGGGTAAAGAATTTTTAGTTAAAGATTCGTTAGCAAGTTTAAATTGGAAAATGGAAGCTGAAACCAGAGTGATTGGCGGGTATACCTGCTATAAAGCGACTGCAATTAAAGCCGCTAGTAAAACTGATTTTAGAAATTTTCGCCCTAAAAAAGAAGATACACCTAAAAAAGAAGAAGCATCTCAACAAGAAAAACCAAAAGAAGCTCCAAAAACAAGTTTTATGGATGCTCTTGAATTACCAAAAGAAATTACAATTACGGCTTGGTATACACCAGAAATCCCTGTTAATCAGGGACCTGAAGGATATTGGGGATTGCCTGGATTAATTTTGGAAGTAAATGATGGTAAAACTATTATTCTTTGTTCTAAAGTGGTTTTAAATCCAAAAGAAAAAACTGAAATTAAAGCACCATCAAAAGGGAAAACAGTGTCTCAAAAAGAATATGATGATATTGTGGTAAAAAAAATGGAGGAGTTTAGAGAAATGAATCAAGGTCCTGGTGGTCGTGGTGGCGGAATGCAAATTAGATTTAACAATTAATAGTTTTATAAACAGTATACAATGAAAAAATTGCTAGTATGTTTTGCCCTAGTATTGTTTGCGACTGGGTACGCACAAAATATTCGTTTCGAAGGAATTGTTCTCGATACAGGCAAAGCGCCACTTGAAATGGCCAATGTAATGGCTGTGAACCAAACCTCTAAAGCGATGGATGCTTATGCCATTACATCTGATAAAGGAAAATTTATCTTGAACTTGAAAGCCAATACATCGTATACGATTAAGCTGAGTTATATTGGAATGCAAAATAAAGAAATTTCGGTAAACACAAAATCAGAAAATATTATTCAAAACATTACAATGGAGTCTGGTGGTATTGAACTTGCTGGTGTTGAGATAGTCCGTGAAATGCCGGTTTCAATCAAAGGAGATACAATTGTTTACAATACGGATTCATTTAAAACTGGAGAGGAACGAAAATTAGAAGATGTATTTAAAAAGCTTCCAGGATTTGAAGTTTCTTCAGATGGCCAAATTCAAGTAGAAGGTAAACAGGTAAGAAAACTATTTGTAGATGGGAAACCGTTTATGGAGGGTGACACTAAGCTGGGTTCAAAAAACATTCCTTCTGACGCTGTTGATAAAGTACAAGTAATGAGAAATTTCAATGAGGTTTCTCAAATGAAAGGTATCGAAAACAACAATGACGACATAGCAATTAATATAAAACTCAAAAAAGGAAAAGATAAGTTTTGGTTTGGCGATTTGAGTGGTGGTTTAGCTAATAATAAAGGATATATTTTTAATCCAAAACTATTTTATTATTCCCCAAAAACGAGTGTCAATACCATTGTGAATTTGAATAATATTGGGGAAGTTTCATTGACTTCAGCTGATTTTTTCAGGATAACTGGTGGCGCCAGAAATACTATTGATAGAAACGGAACTTCGTTAAATTTTAATCGTAATTTTTTTGGATTATCTGGCGGAGATAATGTAGCAAAAATGACGGATAAATTTGGAGCGATTAACTTGAATCATTCTTTTTCAAAAAAATGGACCGTGTCTGGATTTGGTGCTTATTCTAACACCTACAACCAATCGATTACAAATTCAGAGCGCGGAATTTTCCAACCTAATACTACTGCAATAGGTACTTTGGAAAACAGGAAAAATCAAACAGATTCAAGGAATACTGCATTTATATCAAAATTTGGATCGAAATTCAAACCCAATGACAAATTTCAATTGGATTATGATGCTTTTTTAAGAAAGAACAGTCAGCGCGAAGAGAATATAAATCAAACTAATTCTACTTCTTATTTTGGTTCAACACCAATTAACAATTCCAACTCAATTCTTTCGTTTCAAAAGCAAGATCCAATTTCGTTTAATCAAAGCTTAAATTTATTTTACACACAAAATTCAAAAAGTACTTGGGTAGTTGAGATGCAACATCAGTATGAGGACGAAGATCCCTTTTATAATCCACAACTCTCTGTAAATCCGTATCAAAATAGTAATACAACTAATCCGAATGATCCTAGTTCGATTTTTGTAAATCAAAACTCTTTAAATATTGAACAATCGAGATTTGTAAAAACGAATAAGTTTGATGCCAAATTGGATTACTACTTTCAAATTAGTAATAAAAGTATTCTTAATTTAACTCTAGGTAATACCAATGCTTTTCAAACCTACAATTCGAGTTTGTTGCAGATTTTGCAAAATAATTCCGCAGTAACAATAAATAATGAATCGTATAATAATGATGTTCGTTATTCGTTTAAGGATGCATTTTTGGGTATTCATTATAAGTTCATGCTAGGAAAATTTACCTTTAACCCGGGTTTTTCTTACCATCAATATCTAACGAATAACACTCAATTTTCTAGACCTTTTCAATTAAATTTCAATCGATTTTTGCCAGATATGTTTGCCAGATGGGATTTGAAAAAATCAGAAAATATAACCTATAATTATTCTGTAAAAAATGGTTTTAATGATATCAATTCTTTAATTGAAGGATATGTTTTTACTAATTTTAATAGTATAGCGAGGGGTAATTCGGGTTTAGAAAACTCATTGGTAACTTCACACAGATTGAATTATTCAAAATATAATTTATATAATTTCACCACAATTTTTGGAAATATATCCTACACTACTACTAAAAATCCTGTAGTCAATGGTATTTTATTTCAAGGAATTTATTCAACTTCTGACCGATTGAATTTGGATGCTGAAAATGAGAATTTGAATAGTACTCTTTTTTATTCGAAAAGCTTCAAGAAATACTATAAAATATCAGGAGGACTTAATGCAAGTTGGAATAGGAACTTTGTGTTAAATAGAGCTATTATTGGTGGGAATGTGAAAGAGTTTATCCAAGAAATTGAAAATATTAATCACGGATATAATCTAACGTTGGGGACTCAATTTAAGAAGCTTCCTAATATTGATTTGGGGTATAGAATTAATTTTTCTGAGCAAGCAAATACTGCATTTACAACACAGAGTCCTAATGTGAAACTAAATTATTATTTCTTAGAAGGAATGAATATTAATTGGGATTATTCGTTTAACCGATTTAAAAATCAGTCTTCTGGATTAACCAATGATTTTAAAATTATGTCTGCCAGTATTAATTATGCTAAAAAAGATGCCAAATTGGAATATAGAATTCAAGCGAATAATCTTTTGAATACAAAGTCAAGGCTGAATAATTCATTTAGTGTAAATGGATATAATGCCAATGAAACTATTATTTTGCCAAGGTTTGTTTCATTCCTTTTAAAATATAATATCTAAATACATTAAAATTCAACTTATAAAAAAACGAGTTTTCTTTAATTAAAGAAAACTCGTTTTTGGTATTTAATTTACAAGAAATTAATTTACAATTTAAAAGCTGTTTTAACAGCGTCTACGAAATCTAATTTTTCCCAAGTAAATAAATCTACAGTAACGGTTTTAGTTAATCCGCCAGGAGCAGAGAAGGTTTTAGTAACTGTCTCAGGCGTACGTCCCATATGTCCGTAGGCAGCTGTTTCACTGTAAATTGGATTTCTTAATTTCAAACGTTGCTCAATAAAGTACGGACGCATATCAAAAATACCTTCCACTACCTTACTAATTTCTCCGTCAGTCAAACTTACTTTTGAAGTTCCGTAGGTATTCACGTTGATAGATGTTGGTTTTGCCACACCAATAGCGTACGATACTTGAACTAAAATTTCATCACACAATCCAGCTGCTACTAAGTTTTTAGCAATATGACGTGTTGCATACGCTGCAGAGCGGTCTACTTTAGAAGGGTCTTTACCAGAGAAAGCGCCACCACCGTGAGCTCCTTTTCCACCATAGGTATCCACAATGATTTTTCTTCCTGTCAAACCAGTATCTCCGTGAGGTCCTCCAATAACGAATTTTCCTGTTGGGTTGATATGATAGGTAATATTATCATTGAACAAATGTGCATATTGTGGGTATTTCGCTTTAATACGCGGAATCAAAATGCTCACTAAATCCGATTTGATTTTAGCCAACATCGCAGCTTCTTGATCAAAATCGTCGTGTTGCGTAGAGATTACAATGGCGTCAATACGAACCGGTTTGTTATCATCTGAATATTCAAGAGTTACTTGCGATTTTGCATCTGGACGCAAGTATTTGATTTCGTTATTCTCTCTTCTCAAGTTAGCCAACTCAATCAAAATCGCATGAGATAAATCCAAAGCCAAAGGCATGTAGTTCTCCGTCTCATTAGTAGCATAGCCAAACATCATTCCTTGGTCACCAGCTCCTTGTTCTTCTTTACTTGCTCTGTCAACTCCTTGATTGATATCAGCTGATTGTTCGTGAATTGCTGAAAGGATACCGCAAGAATTAGCTTCAAACATGTACTCACTTTTGGTGTAACCAATTTTCTTGATCACATCACGAGCAATTTGTTGTACATCTAAGTAGGTATTGGATTTTACCTCACCCGCCAAGATCACCTGACCAGTAGTTACCAAAGTTTCACAAGCTACTTTTGAATCGGCATCAAATGCCAAAAAATTATCGATTAATGCATCGGAGATTTGATCAGCCACTTTGTCTGGATGTCCTTCACTCACAGATTCTGACGTAAATAAATAAGCCATAATAATTTAATTTAGTTTTAAATTAAGCGAGGAAAAATGGTGTTGCTACGAAATGCTAAAGGGAAATTCCTGCTTTAGCATTTTTTAACGAGGTTGCAATCAGTTCAAATTTTTCCTCTGAAATTAGAGCGCAAAGTTATAAAACCATTTTGAATTCCAAATTAAACTTTTCTTTTTTTTTGTTGCAAAAAGGCGTTTCGGTTTCGGTTTCTTCAAAAAACGAGGCTTTTAGCTCCTTTTTATTGCATTATTTCTTTGTAAAGATTGTATTTGGACCAAATAATTATTGGTTCAAAGGAGTAAATCAAAAGCTGCATATTGGATTGTTGTCCAATTATGCAGCAAGGAAATTTGTTTCTTTAAGAAATATGACGTTAATTTGCAGCTCAAAGTTCAAATAAACGTATTGAAATGTTATAAAGAAAGGTAGAGGGATTAGACCCGATGAAACCTTAGCAACCCTTCGGTAAATCGAAGAAGGTGCTGCATTCTACCACAGCAATGTGGAAAGATAACACGAGATTTTTCTAGCTTCCTTCTAGATTTTCTTTCTAATATTTCCAACACAAATCAACAATTACAACCGATTTGACATTGGAAAATAAAATCAACCAAATACAATTACAAAATTTCATCACCGAAAGTGGTGCGCTATATCCTATACTTCATTTAAGTTATCAGGTTTTTGGACCAAGTTTGAATACAGCTCCTATTGTTTTGGTGAATCACGCCTTAACCGGGAATTCAAACGTAATTGGAGAACAAGGTTGGTGGAACGACTTAATTGGCGAAAGCAAAACGATAGATACAAATAAGTACACTGTTCTGGCATTCAATGTTCCAGGGAACGGATACGATGGTTTTGGTATTGAAAACTACCAAGATTTCAACGCGAGAGATATTGCACGAATATTTAATCAGGGAATTAAAGCGCTACAAATTTCACAGTTGTATGCTATTATTGGCGGGTCTGTTGGTGGAGGAATAGCCTGGGAAATGGCTGCTTTAGAACCAAAGATTACCCAACATTTAATTCCAATTGCAACCGATTGGAAATCGACAGATTGGTTGATTGCCAATTGTTTTTTGCAAGAGCAAATTTTAGCCAATTCGTCAAAACCAATCGAAGATGCGCGCATTCACGCCATGTTGTGTTATCGAACTCCGGAATCATTTTCGTCCAAATTCCAACGCACAACTAACGAAGAATTGGCCGTTTTTAATATCGAAAGTTGGTTAGCCCATCACGGGAATAAGTTGCAAAAACGTTTTCAGTTATCAGCTTATAAAATGATGAACCAATTGTTAAAGACGATTGATATTACAAGAGGCAGGGATTCTTTTGCAACAGTAGCGGCAACAATCGAAGCCAATATTCATATTATTGGCATTGATTCGGATTTGTTTTTTACAGCCAATGAGAATCGCGGTACTTATGAAGAATTAAAAAAATACAAAGAAAATGTATCCTATCAAGAAATTGTTTCCATTCATGGTCACGATGCTTTTTTGATAGAATACCAACAATTACATAATTTGTTGGCTCCCATTTTTTAATGGCGCCACGTATAATACAGACAGAATGAAAATTTTAAAATTTGGAGGAAAGTCATTATCTAACGGAGATGGATTAGATAAAGTGGTGGCAATTATTTTAGACAAAGTTAACCAAGGCGAGAAAATCGCTGTGGTGGTTTCGGCACGTGGCAATGCTACAGATGAATTGGAAGAAATGTTGTCTATTGCAGCCAAAAATGAAAGCTACAAGCCACAATTGGAACAATTCAAATTAGAACAACAAAATGGTTTTGATGCGGTTGATTTTACAGAAGAATTTACCGTTTTAGAAAAATTATTTGAAGGCGTAAGCTTAATTGGGGATTACAGCAGTAAAATTAAAGATCAAATTTTATCGATTGGCGAAGTACTTTCTGCCAAATTACTGACTGCGATTTTGCTTAAAAATGGAGTAACAGCTCGTTTTGCTGACAGTAGAGAATTAATCAAAACCGATTCGAAATTTGGCGATGCCCAACCCATTGAACAGGCTTCTAAGAAAAATGTAATACAGTATTTCAAAGAGAATGAAGATGCGGTAAATATTGTCACTGGTTTCATTGCTTCGAATGCTAAAAATGTGACTACTACTTTAGGAAGAAACGGAAGTAATTATACCGCTTCTTTGATTGCGAATTATTTGAATGCAGAAGAATTACAAAACTACACACACGTTGACGGAATCTATACCGCAAACCCTGACTTAGTTCCGGATGCTAAGAAAATTGATTATTTGACGTTTAATGAGGCGAATGAGTTGGCTAATTTTGGGGCCACCATTTTACACGCTAAAACGATCATTCCATTATTGGAGAAAAATATTCCGCTTCGTATTTTGAATACTTTCAATCACGAAAATAAAGGAACCTTAATCCGTTCTACAGCGAGTAAAGAAGGAATCAAAACTCTTTCAGTTTTGGAAAATGTGGCTTTGGTTAATTTAGAAGGACGCGGATTACTTGGAAAAACTGGTGTCGATGCTCGAATTTTCAAAGTCATGGGTGACAATGACATCAGTGTGAGTATCATTTCGCAAGGTTCTTCTGAACGAGGAATTGGTTTAGTGGTTGATGCTGACAAAGCTTCTTTAGCAATGATTCAGTTAGAGAATGAATTTGAAAATGATTTCTATTCGAAAGACGTCAATAAAATTTCGGTGACCGATAATGTATCGGTTATTTCTATCATTGGACAAGACTTAAGTACTTTTCACAAGCCCTACACGGCATTGATTAAAAATAAAATCATTCCGATTTTGTTCAACAATACCGTTACCGGTAAAAACGTGAGTTTGGTGGTAAAGAAAACGGAATTGAATCGTGCTTTGAACGTAATCCACGGAGAGATTTTTGGGGTTTCTAAAAAAATCAACATTGCTATTTTTGGTCACGGATTAGTAGGAGGAACTTTAATTAACCAAATTTTAGAATCGGCTACCGCTATCGAAAAACGTAAAGATGTGAAGTTGAATATTTTTGCTATCGCCAATTCTAAAAATGTGTTGCTGAATAAAAATGGCGTGACACCGAATTGGAAAAATGAAATCCAAAACAAAGGAACTTTATATTCCATTCAGGATGTGATTGATTATGCCAATGAAAATCATTTGGAAAACTTAATTGCCATTGACAATACGGCTAGTGCCGAATTTGTGGAAAATTATATTCCGTTGATTGAAAGCAGTTTTGACTTAATTTCGTCTAACAAAGTGGCGAATACCTTGAGTTATAGTTTTTACAAAAAACTACGTAAAGTATTGGCAGACAATCAAAAAACCTATTTGTACGAAACCAATGTAGGGGCTGGTTTACCTTTGATTGATACGATTAAATTATTACACCTTTCAGGTGAAAATATTACTAAAATAAAAGGGGTGTTTTCGGGAACATTGAGTTATTTGTTCAATAACTTCTCTGGCAAAGACGTTCCATTTAGTGATGTTTTGAAAGAAGCCATTGATAATGGGTATACGGAACCCGATCCAAGAGAGGATTTATGTGGAAACGATGTGGGTAGAAAATTATTAATTTTGGCGCGTGAATTGGATTTGCAAAATGAATTCGAAGAAATTGCAATTCAAAATCTAATTCCGGAACATTTACGAGAAGGAAGTGCGTCTGAATTTTTGACCAAATTAAAAGAATTTGATGCGGTCTACGCCAAAATAAAAGAAGACCAACAACCGAATCACGTGTTACGTTACATCGGGGAATTATCAGGTGATTTGCAAAGCGATAAAGGAAATTTAGAAGTAAAATTAGTTTCAGTTCCCTCAGACACTGCTTTAGGCGGATTGAAAGGATCGGATTCGTTCTTCGAAATTTACACCGAATCCTATGGAGATCGACCAATTGTAGTTCAAGGTGCAGGAGCTGGTTCAGCGGTAACAGCAAGAGGGGTTTTTGGAGATATTTTAAGATTGTCAGACAAAGGATAAGATTTTAGATTTATACAAACAAAACAAATGAAAATAACATTAGAAAGAGTAAACGATAACTTTCATTTTCAATTGAAAAATGACAGAGGGCATCTTGTCAATGTCGATGCGCGTCCTGCTTTTGGAGGCAATGATATGGGACCAAGTCCAATGGAATTGGTCTTGATGGGAGTAGCAGGTTGTAGCGGAATTGATATGATTTCGATTTTGAAAAAACAACGTCAAGAAATTACCTCTTTTAAAGCAGAAGTTGAAGGAGAACGCGTGCCAGTTGGCGAAGCAAATCCGTTTAAAACAATTCATGTTGTTTTCTTTTTAGAAGGACCAATCAACGAAGACAAAGCGGCTAGAGCAGCTAAATTATCTTTTGAAAAATATTGTTCGGTTTCAAAAACATTGGAACCAACCGCTACCATTTTGTACAAAGTAGTATTGAATGGAGTGGAATTAGCGAATTAAAAAAATAAATACAACTACAATGAACGAAGAAGATTTCGGTTTTGAAACTCAAGCGATACGCGGTCAATTAGAAAGAACACAATACTTGGAGCATTCGGTGCCTTTGTATTTAACCTCTAGTTTTGTTTTTGAAGATGCTGAAGACATGAGAGCTTCATTTGCAGACGAAAAAGAACGTAATATCTATAGTCGTTATAGCAATCCAAATACAATTGAATTCATTAATAAAGTGTGCCAAATGGAAGGTGCCGAAACCGGTTTTGCTTTCGCATCAGGCATGGCAGCGGTGTATTCTACATTTGCGGCTTTATTGAAATCGGGAGATCATATCGTTTCGGCGAGTAGCGTTTTTGGGGCAACCCATTCGTTGTTTGTGAACTATTTTCCAAAGTGGAATATCGAAACGACCTATTTTGATTTAAATCATCCAGAAACGATTGAAAGTTGTATTCAATCCAATACCAAAATTTTGTTTGCAGAGTCGCCTACGAATCCTGCAGTAGATATTATCGATTTGGAATTATTGGGAAAAATTGCCAAAAAACACAATTTGATTTTAATAATTGACAACTGTTTTGCGACGCCTTATTTGCAACAACCTATCAAATGGGGAGCGGATTTGGTGATCCATTCGGCAACTAAATTGATGGACGGTCAAGGCCGTGTTTTAGGTGGAATTACAGTTGGTAGCGCCGATTTGATCAAAGATATTTACCTTTTTTCGAGACTGACTGGACCTACATTGTCTCCGTTTAATGCTTGGGTATTGTCGAAAAGTTTGGAAACATTGGCCATTCGTTTGGAAAGACATTGTGAGAATGCCTTGAAGGTAGCCGAGTTTTTGGAAAACCATCCACAGGTTAATAAAGTGAAATATCCGTTCTTGAAATCACATCCACAATATGCCATTGCGCAAAAGCAAATGAAATTAGGAGGCAATATTGTCGCTTTTGAAATCAAAGGCGGAATCGAAGCGGGTAGAGCTTTTTTAGATAAAATAAAATTATGTTCGTTATCACCAAATTTAGGAGACACTAGAACCATTGTTACGCATCCGGCATCAACTACTCACAGTAAGTTATCCGTTGAAGAACGTTTGGCCGTAAGTATTACAGATGGATTAGTTCGAGTTTCTGTAGGTTTAGAAACCGTTGCCGATGTCATTGCTGATTTGGAACAAGCCTTGTCTTAAAATTTACGATGTACGATATTGGATTTAGGATTTAGTGTTATAATTTAGCACATTCCAGATCGTCAATCGAATTTATAAATCATGTTATCAAAGAAAACAAAATACGGAATTAAAGCTTTGACTTTCTTGGCACGCCAAGAGAATCAAACGCCGGTGCAAATTGCTGAAATAGCAAAGAGCGAGCATATTTCAATTAAGTTTTTAGAAAGCATTTTGTTATTGTTACGTCATTCTGGTTTTCTGGGTGCCAAAAAAGGAAAAGGTGGCGGCTACTATTTGATCAAAGATCCCAAAGAGATCAATATGGCTCATGTGTACCGTATTTTAGAAGGTCCTATTGCTTTGCTGCCTTGCGTAAGTCACAATTTTTATGAAAAATGTGATGATTGTGTAGACGAAGTGAGTTGTTCCGTTCATCGATTAATGACGGAAGTCCGCGATAACACCTTGATGATACTCGAAAACAATACACTCGCCGACATCTCTTTTTAAAGTAAATCTTTTTTAATTTCCATTTTGTAATTAGTAAAAAAGTACTATTTTTGCATCTTAATCTACTAGCCCGATAGGGAAATAGATTTTAATGAATCAATTTTATGAAAAAGTAGTCCTAATGAGTCAAGAAGTAAAAGAAAATACAGTTTCAGTAAACGCAAAAGTACCTTTCAAACAACGTTTGTGGGTTATTATTCCAGTTGCTTTATTGGTAGGCTTGATTTCTAGTTTAATCTACAACCATCATGCGGAGTTTTCTTGGGACGGTTTAGTAGCAGGTTTTGATCAAGAATTTTTCATCTTTTTCCTAATTGGTGTATTTGCTCAGCTAGTGGATGGAACTTTAGGAATGGGTTATGGAGCTACTTCTACTTCGTTTTTATTGGCCTACGGAATTCCGCCAGCGATCAGTAGTACGGGAGTTCACGTTGCCGAGATGTTCACAACAGGAGCTTCTGCAATTTCGCACCACCGTTTTGGAAATATCAATAAAAAATTAGTGAAACACTTGTTGATTCCAGGTGTTTTAGGTTCGGCAACTGGAGCTTATTTGCTTTCGGATGTTATTGATGGAGATGTAATTAAGCCTTTTATTGCGGTGTACATGATTGCATTAGCGATCATCATTATCAGAAAAGCAGCTCAAAAAAATATCATTAAAAAGAAAACCAAACGCTTGAGTGTCCTTGCTTCTTTTGGAGGCTTCATGGATGCTGTTGGTGGTGGTGGTTGGGGACCAATTGTAACCTCTACTTTGTTAGGTCGCGGCAGAAATCCACGCTATACTATTGGTTCTGTAAATGCAGCCGAGTTTGCCGTTTCTTTTGCTAGTGGGGTAACCTTCATGCTTTTTGGTGGAATAGAAGGTTGGCAAGTAATCATAGGTTTGATTTTAGGGGGAGTAATTGCGGCACCTATTGCAGCCATTTTAGTAAATAAAATCAAAAGACAACCCATGATGATTGCAGTAGGAATTTTAATTATCATTTTAAGTTTACGAACCTTATTTAAATTACTATAATGAGTACAGCAGTCGTAGCCAGTTTATTGGAAAAAACAAAGGACTTTTCTATCGAGGAGACGCTTTCTTTTTTAGCGAATGAATATTTAAATCAAGTAGTTTTTTCTACTTCTTTTGGACAAGAGGATCAAGTGATCACGGACTTTATTGGTAAAAATGAATTGCTAATTACCATTTTTACTTTAGACACGGGTCGTTTGTTCCAAGAAACCTATGATGTATTTCATAAAACAGTTAAAAAATACAAAACCGAAATCAAAACCTATTTCCCTGAAACAGCAGCAGTAGAAAGCTTGTTGAATGAAAAGGGACCCAATAGTTTTTACAGTTCGGTGGAAAATAGAAAAGAATGTTGTTTCATTCGAAAAGTAGCGCCTTTGACTAAAGCCTTACAAGGCAATGCGATTTGGATTACTGGTTTGAGAGCGGAACAATCCGAGAACAGAAGTGACCTGAACTTTTTTGAATACGATACTCATTTTGATATCATCAAATTCAATCCATTGTTAAAATGGACGTTACAAGAAGTGGAAGCACATCTAGAAAAGAATAACGTACCCCAAAACACCTTACACAAACAGGGTTTTGTAAGTATTGGTTGCGCACCTTGTACCAGAGCGATTTTGCCAGGAGAAGATATCAGAGCAGGAAGATGGTCTTGGGAATCGAGCCATAAAGAATGTGGCTTACACCAAAAATAGTGATTAGTCAATAGTAATTAGTGATTAGAATATAATCTATAAAAAAGTAGTGGAAAGTTTGATGATAAGAGGTTAACAAACCTTAAACCTTAAACTTTAAACTTTTAAACAATTATAAATGAGTTCAATAGTAAAAACAAATGCTTTAGAAAGCGAAGCGATCTACATTTTTAGAGAAGTAATTGCTCAATTTGAGAAACCCGTATTGCTTTTTTCAGGAGGAAAAGATTCAATTACCTTGGTGCGTTTGGCGCAAAAAGCTTTTTTCCCAGCAAAAATACCGTTCCCATTATTGCACGTTGATACTGGACACAACTTCCCGGAAACGATCGAATTTAGAGATAAATTGGTAGCCGAATTAGGGTTGGAATTAATCGTTCGAAACGTACAGGATGCAATTGACCAAGGAAAAGTGGTGGAAGAATCTGGAAAATATTCGAGCAGAAATAGCTTGCAAACGACTACGCTTTTGGATGCGATTGAAGAATTCAAATTTGATGCTTGTATCGGTGGAGCGAGAAGAGATGAAGAAAAAGCAAGAGCTAAAGAACGTATTTTTTCAGTCCGTGACGATTTTGGTCAGTGGGATGAAAAAAACCAACGTCCTGAATTGTTTGATCTGTTGAATGGAAAGATTGAGTTGGGTCAAAACGTTCGTGTTTTTCCAATTTCCAATTGGACCGAATTAGACGTTTGGAGTTATATCGAACAAGAAGGAATTGAAATTCCATCCATTTATTTTTCACACAAACGTAAAGTGTTTTTAAGAGACGGATTGATTTGGTCACATTCCCCATTTGTATATCAAGAGGAAGATGAAGAAATCGAAGAACGAATTGTTCGTTTTAGAACAGTGGGAGATATGAGTTGTACGGCTGCTGTTGAATCCTATGCTGCAACTATTCAAGAAGTCGTGGGCGAGATTCGCTCTTCAACTATTTCTGAAAGAGGAGCCAGAATTGATGATAAGCGTTCTGAAGCGGCGATGGAAAAAAGAAAACAACAAGGATACTTTTAATAGATAAAATTAAAAGGATTAAGAATTTAAAAATTAAAGAGTAAGGTAAATATATCAATCAGAAACCTTACACTTGAAACATACAAACAGAATGGAAGTTTTAAAAATAGCAACAGCAGGAAGTGTAGATGACGGAAAGAGTACTTTAATCGGGAGGTTATTGTATGATACCAAATCATTGACTACGGATAAAATTGAAGCAATAGAAAAAAGCAGCAAGCAAAAAGGATACGATTATCTAGATTTTTCTTTGGCTACGGATGGTTTAGTTGCCGAAAGAGAGCAAGGAATTACGATTGATGTAGCCCATATTTATTTTTCGACTGCAAAGAAAAGTTACATTATTGCCGATACTCCAGGTCACGTAGAATATACGCGAAACATGGTAACAGGAGCTTCGACTTCGCAAGTGTCGATCATTTTGATTGATGCGCGAAAAGGAGTAATTGAGCAAACCTACCGTCACTTTTTCATCAATAATTTATTGCGTGTGAAAGAAGTAATTGTTGCCGTAAATAAAATGGACTTAGTCGATTATTCTGAAGAGGTTTTTAACAAAATTAAAGCCGACTTCCAAGCTTTGAATGCTAAAAGTTCGTTCAAAGAACAAAACGTAAGTTATATTCCGTTGAGCGCTATTAACGGCGGAAATGTAGCCGATAAATCTGAAAATATGCCTTGGTATACTGGGCAAACCGTATTGGAACATTTAGAAGATTTGACTCCTGAAGATGTTTTTGAAACCGGTCAAACGCGTTTCCCTGTGCAAACAGTGATTCGTCCAAAAACCGAAGAATACCATGACTTCAGAGGATATGCTGGAAAATTGTATGGAAACACAATTAAAGTGGGCGATGCCGTTACGGTTTTACCCTCTTTAACCGAATCAAAAGTATCCAAAATTCACTTTTTTGACCAACAATTTGATGAAGCCAAAGCAGGTTCCTCTATTGTTTTAGAATTAGAAAACGACATCAACGTGACTCGAGGAGATATGATTGTAAAATCAGGAGAATTACCTCAAGTAGAAAAAGATATCAATGCGACTATTTGCTGGATGGACAGCAAGAAATTAGTGCCTGGAACCAAGTATTTAGTACAACACAATACCAATAGAGTTTTGGCAAAAATTGACGCAGTCAAAAATGTAATTGCTACAGATTATTCTGGAGCAGTTCCTGCTACGCAATTAGCCATTAACGAAATTGGAGAAGTAACCATTAAATTAAGTAAAGCATTGTATTTTGATAAATACAACGATAATAAATCAAATGGAGCGTTTATTTTAATTGACGCCAATACCAACACAACAGCGGGAGTTGGATTTATTAATTAAATAAAAGCCCAAAAAAAATGGAAAGTTTTAGAACCGAAATAGAAAATCCGATTGTCCAAAAAGACATCATCGATTTAGAAAGAAAAATTCGATTATTCAAAGAAGGAAAAATTGATGACGAACGTTTTCGTAGTCTTCGTTTGGCCAGAGGAGTCTATGGTCAGCGTCAAGAAGGGGTACAAATGATTCGTATCAAATTGCCTTTTGGTAAAGTGAGTAGCGAACAATTAGTGCGTATTACCAAAGTGTCTGACGAATATTCGACTGGACGTTTGCATATTACTACGCGTCAGGATATTCAAATTCACTACGTAAGTTTGGATAGAACACCACAACTTTGGGCGGATTTAGAAAAAGACGATATTACGTTAAGAGAAGCTTGCGGGAATACCGTTCGAAATATTACAGCCAGTGAAAACGCTGGAATCGATCCGGAAGAACCATTTGATGTATCGCCTTATGCGCATGCTTTGTTTCAGTTTTTCTTAAGAAATCCAGTTTGTCAAGAAATGGGGCGTAAATTCAAAATGTCCTTTTCGTCTTCTGATAAAGATACCGCTTTGAGTTATTTGCACGATTTGGGATTCATTCCAAAAATTGTCAATGGAGAGCGTGGATTTAAAGTGATGTTAGGTGGTGGATTAGGTTCGCAACCAAGTCATGCCGAATTGCTTTCTGAATTTGTTCCGGTCAACCAAATCATTCCGATGACAGAAGGTGTCTTGCGTATTTTTGATCGTTATGGCGAAAGAGCCAAACGTTTGAAAGCCCGTATGAAATTCTTGATCAAAGAAATTGGTAGAGACGAATTTTTACGTTTAGTTGAAGAAGAGAAAAAAGCCTTGTCTTACCAAACGGTGGAAATTGACACCACAGCTTTTGAAGGTCCAATACCAGCTCCAGCTTTGGAAGTTCCAAAAGTAACTATCGAAGATGTTACCGCTTTTGATGCATGGAAAAATTCGAATGTAATTGCTCAAAAACAAGCGGGTTATGTAGCGATCGGAATCAAAGTAGCGTTAGGTGATTTTTATACCGATAAAGCAAGAGCTTTGGCTCATTTGATTAAAAATTATGGTGCCAATGAATTGCGTTTTACTTTGCGTCAAGACATTTTGATTCGCAATATTAAAGAAGAAAACCTACCGTTCTTTTACCAAGAATTAGCCAAGTTGGATTTTGTTACTTTAGGGTACAACACCATCAATGACGTTACAGCTTGTCCAGGCACTGATACCTGTAATTTAGGAATTGCCAGTAGTACAGGAATCGCAGTAGAATTAGAACGCGTTTTAGCAACAGAATATCCGCAATACAGCAATAACCAAGAAATCACTATTAAAATTAGTGGTTGTATGAATGCTTGTGGACAACACAATATGGCAGAAATTGGTTTCCAAGGAATGTCCATCAACTCTGGAAAATTAGTTGCACCAGCCCTTCAAGTTTTGTTGGGAGGTGGTAACTTAGGAAATGGCCAAGGTCGTTTTTCAGATAAAGTAATTAAAATACCAAGTCGTAGAGGACCTGAAGCCTTGCGTTTGATCTTAAATGATTTTCAAGCCAATGCGAATGGACTATCATTCTTGAATTATTATGATGCCAAAGGCGAAAAATATTTTTACGAATATTTGAAACCTTTAGCGGATGTAACCAACTTAACAGAAGCCGATTTTGTCGATTGGGGAAATGCCGATAATTACGTAAAAGCAGTGGGTGTTGGTGAATGTGCAGGAGTGGTAATTGATTTAGTAGCTACCTTATTGGTAGAAGCGAAAGACAAATTGACGTTCTCTCAAGAAGCGCTGAACGATCAAAAATGGTCAGATTCAATTTACTTAACCTATGCAGGTTTTGTAAATGCTGCCAAAGCATTATTGTTGGCTGAAAAGCAAAAAACAAACCACCATGCCGGAATTATTGATTTGTTCGATACTGTTTTTGTAGAGACCAATACTATTCAATTAGCCACTACTTTCAAAGAGTTGGTGTACCAAATTAAAGACAACGAACCTTCGGAAGCTTTTGCAAAAAATTATTTAGAACAAGCAACAGCATTCTTCGCAACGATTGAAGAATATAGAGAAAAAGATTTAGCTAATGCATAAACCAATACAACCCAAAGTAACTTTAGTAGGAGCTGGTCCAGGCGATCCAGACTTGCTAACAATCAAAGGAGCCAATGCTTTAGCGAAAGCTCAGGTGGTTTTGTACGATGCCTTGGCCAACGAAGAAATTTTGACCTATGCGCCAAAAAAATCCATCAAGATTTTTGTGGGAAAAAGAAAAGGATGTCACGCCTATACGCAAGATGAAATCAATCAATTGATTGTGGACAATGCTTTGACTTACGGACATGTTGTGCGATTGAAAGGTGGCGATCCGTTTATTTTTGGTCGTGGAAGTGAGGAAATTGATTTTGTAGAAAGTTTCGGAATTCCTACAGCCGTAGTGCCGGGGATTTCTTCTTCGGTAGCAGTGCCAGCTTATCAAGGAATTTCGTTAACGAAGAGAGGGGTTTCAGAAAGTTTTTGGGTAATTACAGGAACTACTTCCGACAGAAAATTGTCAACTGATGTAGCTTTGGCAGCACAGTCATCAGCTACGGTAGTAATTTTGATGGGTATGAGTAAATTGGCTCAAATTGTGAATTTGTTCCAAAACGAATCGAAAGGCGCTAGTCCAATTGCCATTATTCAAAACGGAACGACTCCAAAAGAAAAAATAGGAGTGGGAACTATTGATACGATTCAGCAAGTGGTAGCCGAAAAGAAATTAAGTTCGCCAGCCATTATTGTTATTGGCGAAGTGGTGAGAGAAAGCAATAAGCTGAAAGATTTTTATCACGATTATTTGATAGAAAAAAGATAAAAAGCGTTCCTTTGGCGCAAGCCAAAAAGAAATATGGAAGAAAGAAACGAACTGTATCCGGTATTTTTAAAACTACATCAATTGAATGTGTTGATTGTGGGTGGCGGAAATGTAGGTTTAGAAAAGTTATCGTTTATGTTGAAATCCAGTCCGAATGCGAATGTTGAGGTAGTAGCACCAATATTTCTTCCTGAATTGGAAGCCTTGGTTACTCAACATCCTTCGGTTACATTGACTAATAAAAAATTCAATCGTTGGATGCTGCGCAAACGCCATATGGTGATTGCTTGTACCGATGATTTGAAAGTGAATAAAAGAGTATTTGATTTGTGTCGCAAGCGCCATTTGATTTGCAATATCGCCGATACGCCTCAGTTGTGTGATTATTTTTTGGGTGGTATTGTCACCAAAGGAAATGTAAAAATTGCCATTTCGACCAACGGTAAATCGCCCACGACAGCCAAGCGATTGCGAGAGTTTTTCGAAGAAATCATTCCAGACGATATCAATACAATGGTCGAAAACTTGAATGAATACCGCAAAACACTCAAAGGTAATTTTGAGGAAAAAGTGCAAAAGATGAATGAAATTACCGAATCGTTGAAAAACAAGAAATAGCAATTGAATAGGAAAAGTGATTAATGTTACCATCAGAAACTAAAATCATTCGTTCATTTGCATAAAATAAGAGAAGATCAATAAAGAATAAAATACAATAGCATGATTAAAACAGACATACTTATAATTGGAGCAGGCCCAACAGGTTTATTTGCCGTATTCGAAGCGGGATTATTAAAATTAAAATGTCACGTTCTAGATGCTTTGCCGCAACCGGGCGGACAGCTTTCGGAATTATATCCTAAAAAACCGATTTACGATATCCCAGGTTTTCCTGAAGTATTAGCCGGAGATTTAGTCGATAATTTGATGGAGCAAATCAAGCAATTCGAACCAGGATTCACACTTGGGGAGCGTGCTGAAACTATCGTAAAACAAGAAGACGGAACCTTCGTCGTAACGTCTAATGCGGGAACGCAATTCCATACACCAGTGGTAGCCATTGCAGGTGGTTTAGGAAGTTTCGAACCTCGCAAGCCGTTGATCGAAAACATCGAATACTACGAAGACAAAGGGGTGAAATACTTCATCAAAAATCCAGAAGAATTCAGAAACAAAAGAGTGGTTATTGCAGGTGGAGGAGATTCTGCTTTGGACTGGAGTATTTTCTTGGCTGACGTAGCTTCAGAAGTTACTTTGATTCACAGAAGAAACGAATTCAGAGGGGCTTTGGACTCAGTAGAGAAAGTACAAGAATTGAAAAATGAAGGTAAAATCAGAATGATTACTCCTGCCGAAGTGGTAGGTATAAATGGGACCAACCACGTTGAATCTATTGTACTTGATGAAGACGGAGCGCAAAGAACCATTGAAACCGATTATTTTATTCCGCTTTTTGGTTTGACACCAAAATTAGGTCCAATCGCCGATTGGGGATTGGAAATCGAAAAAAATGCCATCAAAGTAAATAACGCTTTGGATTATCAAACGAACATTCCCGGAATTTTCGCCATTGGTGACGTCAATACCTATCCTGGTAAATTGAAATTGATTCTTTGTGGTTTCCACGAAGCGACTTTAATGTGTCAGGCCGCTTACCAAATCATCAATCCAGGAAAACGTTATGTGTTGAAATACACCACCGTTTCAGGAGTAGATGGTTTTGACGGAACTCGTAAAGAAGCGCCAAAAGCAGTAGTAAAAGCGATTATTTAAAAGCTTTTTTATCACAATACAAAGCGCTATTACTTTCGAGTTGTAGCGCTTTTGGTTTGTTGGCAACGGCCGCAATTCCAAATTTTTAAAAGGATCGGTACTAATATTTTTTTAAAGCAAAGGAATGGCGTATTTTTGCCAAGATTTTTTCCTGCTGTATGCTGTATCTTTTATTCTGAAACCCAGAATAAAAGGATGCCGCTTCCATCAGGGCTAAAAGGCAGAAAGGGATTTTTTTTGCCAAGAAATAAACAACAAAACAGTTTGATGAAGTGCCTTTTGGGCCAAAACAAAAAATATGTCAAAAATTCAACAAGCCATACAAGAAAGAATTTTAGTCCTAGACGGCGCTATGGGAACCATGTTGCAACGCAACAATTTCTCTGAAGAAGATTTTCGTGGCGAACGCTTCAAAGATTTTCCACATCCGTTAAAAGGGAACAACGATTTACTTTCGATCACACAACCCGAAGCCGTAAAACAAGTCCACCGTTTGTATTTTCAAGCAGGAGCTGATATTGTAGAAACCAATACTTTTTCTGGAACGACTATCGGTATGGCCGATTATCATTTGGAAGATTTAGTATATGAGTTGAATTACCAATCGGCTAAAATTGCCCGTGAAGTAGCCGATGAATTTACAGACCGTCCCCGATTTGTAGCGGGTTCTATCGGACCAACAAACAGAACGGCGTCGATGTCACCAGACGTTAACGATCCGGGTTATCGTGCGGTTACTTTTGACGATTTGCGTGTAGCTTACAAACAACAAGTAGAAGCCTTAATTGATGGCGGTTGCGATGTGTTATTAGTCGAAACCATTTTTGACACTTTGAATGCTAAAGCAGCCCTTTTTGCCATTGAAGAAGTAAAAGAAGAACGCAAAATAGACATGCCAGTAATGGTGTCAGGAACCATTACCGATGCTTCAGGAAGAACACTTTCGGGACAAACGGTAGAGGCTTTCCTCATTTCGATTTCACACATTCCGTTATTGAGCGTTGGATTCAATTGTGCTTTAGGAGCCGACCAATTGAAACCGTATTTGAAACGTTTATCGATGAATACACAATTGAATATTTCGGCACATCCTAATGCAGGTTTGCCCAATGCCTTTGGTCATTATGATCAAACTCCCGAAGAAATGCAAGCTTTGATTAGAGAGTATTTGCAAGATAATTTAATCAATATCATTGGAGGTTGTTGCGGCACAACTCCAGAACACATCAAGGCAATAGCCGATGTAGCGAGAGAGTTTAAACCGAGAACTGTTGAATTAAACTAAACCACAAAGGTTTTCAAAACCAATAGGTTTTTATACGATATGAGTACACACGAAACGAAATATTTACAATTATCCGGACTAGAGCCATTAATTATTACCCCTGAAACTAATTTTGTGAATGTGGGGGAAAGAACGAATGTAACTGGTTCCAGAAAATTCCTTCGATTAATCAAAGAAGAGCAATACGAAGAAGCTTTAGATATTGCTAGAAATCAGGTAGAAGGTGGTGCACAAATCATCGATGTCAACATGGATGAAGGAATGTTGGACGGGGTGTACGCCATGACCAAATTCTTAAACTTAATTGCTGCTGAACCAGACATTTCTCGTGTTCCTGTAATGATTGATAGCTCAAAATGGGAGATCATCGAAGCGGGATTAAAAGTGATTCAAGGAAAAGGGGTAGTGAATTCTATTTCGCTAAAAGAAGGTGAAGAAAAGTTCATTGAATACGCCAAAAAAATCAAACGATATGGTGCTGCCGTAATCATTATGGCATTTGATGAAAAAGGTCAAGCCGATAATTACGAGCGACGAATTGAAATTTGCAAAAGAAGTTACGATGTATTAGTTGATAAAGTTGGCTTTCCCGCTCAAGACATAATTTTTGACCCCAATATTTTTCCAGTTGCAACCGGAATGGAAGAGCATAAATTGAATGCTTTGGACTTTTTCCGTGCGACCAAATGGATTAGAGAAAACTTACCGTATGCCCATATTTCGGGAGGAGTAAGTAATGTTTCTTTTTCATTTAGAGGAAATGACAAAGTGCGTGAGGCCATGCACTCGGCATTTTTATACCATGCCATCAAAAACGGAATGACAATGGGAATCGTGAATCCTGAAATGTTAGAGATTTACGACGAAATTGATCCAGTTTTATTAGAGCATGTGGAAGACGTTTTGTTGAACAGAAGAGAAGATGCTACCGAGCGTTTATTGGATTTGGCAGAAAACTTTAAAGGCGATTTTAAAGCCAATGAAAAAGCAATTGCAGAATGGAGAAATGGTTCCGTTCAAGAACGATTGACACATTCATTAGTAAAAGGAATTGACGAATTTATAGAAATAGATGTAGAAGAAGCAAGACAAGCCGCTTCGAAACCTATTGAAGTCATCGAAATCAATTTGATGGCCGGAATGAATGTAGTAGGAGATTTATTCGGAAGCGGAAAAATGTTCTTGCCACAGGTAGTAAAATCAGCACGTGTAATGAAAAAAGCGGTAGCTTATTTATTACCTTATATCGAAGCCGAAAAAGATGGTGTGTCGCAAAGTGCGGGTAAAGTATTGATGGCTACCGTAAAAGGAGATGTTCACGATATTGGAAAAAATATTGTTTCCGTTGTTTTGGCGTGTAACAATTATGAAATAGTTGATTTAGGTGTAATGGTAGCGCCAGAGAAAATCATCGCGGCGGCTATTGAGCACAATGTAGATATTATTGGATTGAGTGGTTTAATTACGCCTTCGCTTGATGAAATGGTGTATTTGGCTAAAGAATTAGACAAAATCAATGTACAAATTCCAATCATGATTGGAGGAGCAACAACATCTCGAGCGCATACCGCTGTGAAAATTGCACCACAATACAAAGCGACTGTAGTACACGTAAACGATGCTTCAAGAGCAGTAACTGTTGCCGGAAACTTATTGAATTCGGATACCAATGAAAAATATACACAAGATATTCGTACTGAATACGATGCGCTTCGTGAAGGTTATTTGAATCGAAGTAGAGATAAAAATTTCCTAACGATTGAGCAGGCAAGAGTTAATAAACTACAACTAGATTGGAATACCTACACGCCAACAAAACCCAATTTCATTGGAACAAAAACTGTGGATGTAGCTATTGCTGATTTAGTCGATTATATTGATTGGACTCCGTTTTTCAATTCTTGGGAATTGTACGGAAAGTATCCAGCGATATTAACCGATGAGGTGGTTGGAGAACAAGCCACATCTTTATTTGCTGATGCGCAACAAATGTTACATCAGTTAATTCAAGAAAATTGGTTAACTGCCAAAGGTATTTTAGGAATTTTTCCTGCCAATACCATAAACGATGATGATATTCAATTGACTTCGGACAATGGACAGCCAATCACTTTTTTAACCCTTCGTCAACAATCTCAAAAAACCGCTGGCGCACCCAATATTGCCTTAGCCGATTTTATTGCGCCAAAAGATTCAGGGGTGCAAGATTATATGGGTTGTTTTTGTGTAACCACCGGTTTTGGTGTAGAAGAAAAAGCCAAAGCTTTTGAAAAAGACTTAGACGATTACAATTCGATTTTAGTCAAAGCTTTAGGCGACCGTTTGGCCGAAGCCTTTGCGGAATATTTGCATTTGCAAGTTCGTAAAGAAATCTGGGGTTATGCTTCTGATGAGAATTTATCGAATCAGGATTTAATCGCCGAAAATTATAAAGGAATTCGTCCGGCACCAGGATATCCGGCTTGCCCAGACCATTTAGAAAAACCAACGATTTGGAAACTCTTAGATGTTGAACAAAAAATAGGTGTAACTTTGACCGAAAGTATGGCTATGTGGCCAGCTTCATCAGTGTCGGGTTATTATTTTGCTAATCCAGAAAGTAAGTATTTTGGTTTGGGTAAAATCAAACAAGACCAAGTAGAAGATTATTCGAAACGAAGAAACACCACCATGGAGCAAGCACAAAAATGGTTGGCTCCTAATATTGCAGATTAAAAATAGTTGTCAGTTATTGGTTGATAGTATTTGAATTCAACCGACAACCGACAACCACAACCGATACTATGAAAGTAACAGACCATATAGCAGCAGCCAAAGGGGAAACTTTATTCTCATTTGAAATTGTACCGCCTACTAAAGGGACGAGTATTCAGGAATTATATGATAATATAGATCCATTAATGGAATTCAAACCACCATTTATTGATGTAACGACTTCGCGAGAGGAGTATATTTATGTGAATAAAGGCAACGGTTTATTGGAAAAAAAATTAACCAGAATGCGTCCAGGAACCTTAGGAATTTGTGCTTCTATTAAACATAAATACCATGTAGATACAGTGCCTCACGTATTGTGTGGTGGTTTTACTAAAGAAGAAACCGAATACCTTTTGGTAGACTGTCATTATCTTGGAATTGATAACGTCATGGCTTTGCGTGGAGATGCCATGAAAGACGAACAATCGTTTATTCCAAAAGAAGGTGGAAACCATTATGCAGCCGATTTGGTTAGTCAAATTCACCAATTGAATCAAGGGAATTATTTACACGGTTTGAAAGATATCGAACACAAATCCGATTTTTGTATTGGCGTTGCGGGCTATCCAGAAAAGCATTTGGAGTCGCCTTCGTTAACATCTGATTTGAAACGATTGAAAGAAAAAGTAGATGCAGGTGCTGACTATGTAGTAACTCAAATGTTTTTTGACAATGCTAAATTCTTTGAATTTGTAGCCAAAGCAAGAGAAATTGGAATTAATGTTCCAATTATTCCAGGGATTAAACCAATTGCAGTACACAGACACTTGCAAATCCTACCTCAAATCTTTAGAATTGACTTACCGGAAGATTTAATCAATGCGGTGGAAAAATGTAAAACCCCAGCGGATATTCGACAAGTAGGAGTAGAATGGGCAATCCAACAGTCCTTAGAATTAAAAGCGGCAGGAGTACCTTTTTTACATTATTATTCAATGGGTAAATCAGAAAACATCCGACAAATAGCCAGTAAAGTTTTTTAATTAAAACAACTATATAAAAAAAATCCAGTCCCTAAAGACTGGATTTTTTTATTTAGTAACTTCTCGAAACACCGTTTCTAGATTTTTATTTTTTTGATTGAGTTGTAGCGTTTTCAATCCATTGGTGGTAGCAAAATCAAATACTATAGGGCGCATGTCTTTATCAGTTGCAAAAGTCAATTCCCAAATAGCGCCATCAATATTAGAAAAAGAACTTATATTTTCAATAGTGGCAATTTGGTTTTCGTTCACTTTTTGGTCAAATTCTACTTCGATGATTTGGGTAGCTGACTCGCTAATGAGTTTTTCTAATTGTTTATCGGCTACAATTTTTCCTTTGTCAATAATAATGACACGGTCGCAAATCGCTTCGACTTCTTGCATGATGTGCGTAGAAAGAAAAACGGTTTTGTCTTTGCCTGCGTTTTTAATCACATTTCGAATCTCTACTAATTGATTGGGATCCAAACCTGTTGTAGGTTCGTCCAAAATCAAAACGTCAGGATTATGCAACAACGCATTGGCTAAACCCACACGTTGACGATACCCTTTGGACAATTGACCTATTTTTTTGTGGCTTTCGGAAGTTAGTCCGGTCAATTGAATCACTTCTTCAATTCGGGACTTAGCTACTTTATAGACATCAGCATTGAACGCTAAATATTCACGAACATACAAATCCAAATACAACGGATTATGTTCGGGCAAATAACCAATAGAAAGTTGGACCTCTTTTTGTTGCGAACTCACATCAAAACCATTGACTTTGGCACTGCCTTCATCAGCGGTTAGATAGGTCGTTAGAATTTTCATCAAAGTCGATTTTCCAGCTCCGTTAGGACCAAGAAAACCCACAATTTCTCCTTTATTGATGGAAAATGAAATGGAGTCTAATGCTTTTTGTGTTCCGTAACTTTTAGATATATTCTGAATTACTATTGACATCGCTTTGAATTTGGTACAAAAGTAAACAGAAAAAGCAATTAGTTGTTGTTTCCACCGATTTGAATTTTGATGCAATTTCCAAATTCTTAAAAAACAGGGTGGAAATAAACGTTTATTTAATCAATAGTTAAATAATAGTAGGTTTAACAAAGAATTTCGTTTTTGTTGTATAAAAGCATTGGTTTTTCTTGGATGAGATGAAATAAATGCTAATATTTGCACCGTAATTATTTACAAAACAAGCAGGTCATGTGTAATAACCGTTTTTATTTTAGCAATACTTATTACTTCTTTTTTAAGAAGTAAGGATTGTTATAGGGTTATTTGAAAAATAAAAAAGCAAATTAAAACAATATACAATCCTGATGAAAATCAGGATTTTTTTTTGAATTTATGGCAACAAAAATTGCAATACAAGGTATAAAAGGTTCATTCCATCATCAAGTGGCTCAGGAGTACTTCGGGAAAGAGGTGGCTGTTGATGAATGTTTGTCTTTTGAAGAATTGGTTTCGAGCCTATTGTCTGGCGAATCAGATCAGGCGGTAATGGCTATCGAAAATTCGATCGCAGGACCTATTATTCCGAATTATGCTTTGATTGACAAGAATAATTTGCACATAATTGGCGAACATTATTTGGATATTCAACAGAATTTAATGGCTTTAACCGGTCAGACCATTCAAGATATTGAAGAAGTACATTCGCATCCAATGGCCCTGTTGCAATGCATGGAGTTTTTGAAACAGTACCCTCATATTAAAATTGTTGAAGACAAAGATACAGCTGAAACGGCTCGAAGAATTCACGAAAAACAACTGAAAGGAATTGCAGCCATTGCGAGTCAAGTTGCAGCTGAAATGTACGATTTGGAAATTTTGGCGCCCGAGATTCAGACGATTAATAATAACATGACACGTTTTGTGATTATTGATAAGAAGCAATCGGTTTTGTCAACTGATGAAATTAATAGAGCGTCGATTAAATTTGAATTGGATCACAAACGCGGAAGTTTGGCAGCCGTTTTGAATGTGATGAGCGATTGCAAATTGAATTTAACCAAGATTCAGTCGTTACCCAAAATTGAAACGCCATGGAAATATTCCTTTTTTGTTGATGTGACCTTTGAGAAATACGAAGATTATGCAAAAGCAAAAGCCTTAATTGACATCATGGCTGAGTATTTCAAAGTTTTGGGAGAATACAAAAATGCGAAACCGTAAGAATTAAAATACCATTTACGAAAGTAAATTAAGATAGTAGAATCAACATGATTGCAACAGCAAAACGTTTAGAGATAGTTGAAGAATATTATTTCTCTTCCAAATTGAGAGAAGTACGACAATTGGCTGCGGAAGGAAAACCCATTATTAATATGGGAATTGGCAGCCCTGATTTGAAGCCTTCGCAAGCAGTTATTGACGCGGTGGTTTTGGCTATGCAAGAAGAAAATGCACACCAATACCAAAGTTATCAAGGCGTACCAGAATTGCGTCAAAGCATGGCTGATTTTTATCAGAATAATTTTGGAGTGATAATGAATCCAACTACTGAAATTTTGCCTTTGATGGGATCTAAAGAAGGAATCATGCACATTTCTTTGGCTTTCTTGAATGAAGGAGACCAAGTGTTGATTCCTAATCCGGGATATCCAACTTATACTTCGGTGACGAATTTAGTAGGAGCGGTTCCGGTGTATTATGATTTGAAAGAAAGTACCAATTGGGAACCGGATTTTGAGGCTTTGGAACAATTGGATTTATCCAAAGTAAAAATTATGTGGGTGGGTTATCCACACATGCCAACTGGAGCAAGAGGTAGTTTGGCTTTGTTTGAGAAATTAGTGGCTTTCGCCAAAAAGCATAGCATTTTGTTAGTGAATGACAATCCGTATAGTTTTGTCTTGAACGACAATCCTATGAGTTTATTACAGGTCGAAGGGGCTAAAGAAGTAGCTTTAGAATTGAATTCGTTGAGTAAAACCTTCAATATGGCAGGATGGCGTGTTGGGATGGTTTTAGGAAACGCCGCTTGTATTGATGCTGTTTTGAAAGTGAAAAGTAATATGGACAGCGGTATGTTTTATGGCATCCAAAAAGGAGCCATTGCTGCGCTGAAAAGTGATGCTTCTTGGTTTGAATCGATGAATGCCATCTATAGAAAGCGTCGTGTTTTAACCGAACAATTGGCAGAAAAATTAGGTTGCGAAGTCTATAAAGAAGGAGTAGGTTTATTTGTTTGGGCAAAATTGCCGGCGGGAATTAACTCTGCAGAACAATTTATAGATCAGATTTTATATGAGAAACATATTTTTATTACTCCGGGAACTATTTTCGGAAGTAATGGTGAAGGATACATTCGATTTGCACTTTGTGTGAAAGAAGAAAAAGTACAAGAAGCAATAGATAGATTTTAATCAAATGAAATCGCCATTAACAAGAAGTTTGCGCAAGCAAACACCAATAATTAAAAAAGCGATACCATATGTTACCGCTAACAAATAGAATTTAAACATATGAAAGTAGTTGTAATAGGTATCGGTTTAATTGGAGGTTCAATGGTTTTGGACATCAAAGCATTGCATCCAGAAGCGATTGTATTGGGGATGGATGCTAATGAGAGCCATTTGCAACAAGCCATTGATTTAGGCGTGGTTGAAAAAGCAGGAACTACTGAAGATCTAGCCGATGCGGATTTTGTGATTGTTTCAGTTCCAGTGGATATAGCCTTGACGGTATTGCCTCAAGTGTTAGATGCTGTTGGAGAAAACACCATCGTTTTTGAAGTAGGTTCCACAAAGCTGCCTATTTGCGAAGCGGTGGCTAATCATCCAAAACGACGCAATTATATTGCAACACATCCTATAGCAGGAACAGAGTTTTCTGGACCTACAGCTGCTATAAAAGGATTGTTTCAAGGGAAAACGAATATTATTTGTGAGGTAGAAAAAACAACCTTCAAGTTGCAAGAAAAAGCCTTGAAATTGTTTATGGCTATGGGAATGAGAATTCGGTATATGGATCCGCAATCGCATGATAAACATATAGCTTATGTATCGCATTTGTCTCATATTAGTTCGTTCATGTTAGGAAAAACAGTGATTGACAAAGAAACAGAAGAGCAAGATATTTTTGATATGGCAGGCAGTGGATTTGAAAGCACGGTGCGTTTAGCCAAAAGTTCCCCAGCCATGTGGACACCGATTTTCAAGCAGAATAAACAACAAGTGGTGAATACCTTAGAAGAATACATTTCTAATTTGTCAAAGTTTAAAACCTTGTTAGAAAATGAGGATTATGATGCGATTTATCAAGAAATGCAAAGTGTAAATAAAATAAAAGAAATATTAAACGGAATAAACATTAAAAAGTAATTTTAGAAAAGATGGAGAATAGTAAAGAAATGAGAAATTGGTTGGATGCATTCAAATTAGATCATCCATTAGTAATTGCAGGACCATGTAGTGCTGAAACTGAAGAGCAAGTATTAAAAATTGCTCACGAATTGAAAGATTCTGATGTAAGTGTTTTTAGAGCAGGAATCTGGAAACCAAGAACCCGTCCAGGAGGATTTGAAGGTGTAGGTGAAATTGGATTGAAATGGTTGAAAAAAGCCAAAGAAGAAACAGGTTTGTTGATGGGGACTGAAGTAGCTACTGCAGCACACTGTAAACTAGCTTTGGAGTACGATATCGATGTTTTATGGGTGGGAGCGCGTACAACTGCAAATCCATTTGCTGTACAAGAAATCGCAGATACTTTGAAAGGAACAGATAAAATCGTTTTGATTAAAAACCCAGTAAACCCAGATATGGCTTTATGGTTAGGTGGAGTAGAGCGTTTGTATGCTGCAGGTATTAGAAAATTAGGAGTAATTCATAGAGGTTTTTCTACCTACCAAAAAACAAAATACAGAAACATTCCAGAATGGCAGATTGCTATCGAATTACAAAATAAATTTCCTGATTTGCCTTTGATTATTGACCCATCACACATCACAGGAAACCGTGATATGATTTTGGAAGTGACTCAAGAAGCTTTGGATTTGAATTACGACGGTATGATTATCGAAACGCATATTGATCCAGACAATGCATGGAGTGATGCTGCTCAACAAGTTACACCAACTGCTTTGAAACAAATTTTCAAAGATTTGAAAATCAGAAAGCAAACAGGTGACACCGCTGATTTTGAAAATAAAATGACAAAATTAAGAGCTAATATCGACGTGTTAGATGCTAACCTTTTAGAGTTACTTGGAAAACGTATGCAAGTAGCTTCTGAAATTGGTCAAGTGAAAAAAGATGCTAACGTAGCGGTTTTACAAAACAGTCGTTGGAATGAAATCCAAGCAAAAATGACTGCTGAAGGAGCTAAAAAAGGATTGTCAGAAGAATTTATCATTAAATTGTTCAAAGGAATTCACCAAGAAAGTATCGAACAACAAGAAAAAATATTGAATTCGTAATCCGTAATTTTCTATCTATAGAATCCTCACAGTTCGATGAATTGTGAGGATTTTTTATTTCAAAGGGTTGTAAAAACTTTGCAGTTCGAACTTGAAACTTCAAACAAAATTTTACCTTTGCCGCATGACAGGAATCGTTTATAAATCTACAGGGAGTTGGTATACCGTAAAATCGGAGACAGGCGATTTTATGGAATGTCGTATCAAAGGAAAATTCCGAATGAAAGGAATTAAAAGTACCAATCCAATTGCTGTAGGTGATGTAGTCGATTATGAAATAGACGAGAACTCAGATTCTGTTACAGGAACTATTCATAATATCCACGATAGAAAAAATTACATCGTTCGTAAATCGGTGAATTTATCGCATCAAATGCACATTATTGCTTCGAATATTGATCGTGTTTTTCTTTTAGTAACAGTGAATAATCCCCCAACTACTTTCAATTTTATAGATCGATTTTTGGTTACTGCTGAAGCCTACGGTATAGAAACGGTATTGGTATTTAACAAAATAGATACGCTTGACGACGCTACTTTGGATGAGCAATTGTACATGCAACACGTCTATCAAGAAATTGGCTACCAATGTTTGCGCGTTTCATCTACAGAAATGAAAGGGATCGAAGCATTGAAAGCATTAATGATAAATAAAGTAAGTATGTTTTCTGGGCATTCAGGTGTAGGGAAATCAACTTTGGTCAATGCGTTAGAACCTGCTTTGCATTTGAAAACAAAAAATATTTCGGAAGCCAGCAAACAAGGACAGCACACAACTACTTTTGCCGAAATGTACGACTTGAGTTTTGGTGCCAAAATAATCGATACTCCAGGGATCAAAGGATTTGGTATTGTAGACATGGAAAAAGAAGAGATTGGCGGCTACTTCCCCGAATTTTTCAAGTTACAAGATCAATGTAAATTCAACAATTGTTTGCATAAAGAAGAACCGCATTGCGCCATCAAAGCAGCCTTGGAAAAGGATGAAATTGCTTGGTCGCGTTACAATAGTTATTTGAAGATTTTAGAAGGAGATGATGAGAATTACCGAACGGATGTTTACAATGAAGACCGAATTGCTAGCGATAAAACACGAGATTAATGAGAGTGGTATTACAAAGAGTTGCATCGGCTTCGGTAACTGTTGAAGATAGAATAGTCGGAGCAATCCAAAAAGGTATATTAGTACTAGTTGGAATTGAAGATGCCGATTCGCAAGAAGATATTGATTGGTTGGTGACCAAAATTACCCAACTTCGTATTTTTGGTGATGACAATGGAGTGATGAATTTATCAGTTGAAGAGGTGAATGGAGATGTCCTTGTAGTAAGTCAGTTTACCTTACATGCCGCTACCAAAAAAGGCAACCGCCCTTCTTATATCAAAGCGGCTAGACCTGAGATTGCGATTCCGATCTATGAAAAATTCGTAAATACATTAGAAAACAAAATGGGTAAAAAAGTGCCAACTGGTATTTTTGGTGCTGATATGAAAGTAGCACTACTGAATGATGGACCAGTCACTATAATTATGGATAGTAAAAACAAAGAATAATGGATTTGAAAAATGCACAATTAGACGTTGACACTTGGATTAAAGAACACGGTGTTCGCTACTTTAACGAATTGACCAATATGGCGCAATTGACAGAAGAAGTAGGTGAAGTAGCACGCATTATTGCGCGTCGTTATGGAGAACAATCTGAGAAAGCATCCGATAAGAATAAAGATTTAGGCGAAGAACTAGCAGATGTTGTTTTTGTAGTCTTGTGTTTGGCTAACCAAACCGGAATTGACTTACAAGCTGCTTTTGACAAGAAAATGGATTTGAAATCGGTTAGAGATAAAGACCGCCATAAAAACAACGAAAAGTTGAAATAATGTGATACGCTGTTTTAAAACTTGGGCAACTCCTTTTTTTAAAATAAATTTGCGCCCAATTACCTACCAACATACAACAGAATGAAATTATTACTACAATCTGCACTATCTGAAATCAATGCTGCAATCAAAATCACGGGTTCCAAAAGCGAAACCAATCGGTTGTTATTGCTAAAAGCGTTGTTTCCGAATATTACTTTGGCCAATACTTCCAACTCAGATGATAGCGAAGTGATGCAAAAAGCGTTGGATGGTTCAGATAGGATTGTAGACATTCACCACGCAGGAACGGCAATGCGTTTTTTAACAGCCTATTTTGCTGTCAATGCAGGTCGTGAAGTAGTGCTTACAGGTTCTAGCCGAATGCAAGAACGCCCTATCAAAATTTTGGTTGAAGCACTAGAGCAACTAGGTGCTGTGATTGCCTATGAAAAAGAAGTGGGTTATCCACCTATCCGAATCAAAGGGCAAAAAATCACGGCTTCTAAAGTCACTTTAGCGGCCAATGTAAGTAGTCAATATATTTCGGCTTTACTATTAGTAGCTTCCAAATTAGAGAATGGTTTGGAACTTACTTTAGAAGGAGAAATTACTTCGATTCCTTATGTCAAGATGACTTTAGCTTTGCTAAATGATTTGAATATTCAAACGAGTTTTGAAGGCAATGTTATTACCGTGGCTCCAAAACCGGCAGTGGAAACAAAAGAAATGGTGGTAGAATCCGATTGGAGTTCGGCATCCTATTATTTTAGTATTGCTGCTTTGGCTGATGCTGCTGCAATTACCATTTCAAGTTATAAAGCAAATAGTTTACAAGGCGATTCGGCTTTGGTCAACTTATACCAAGCCATGGGAGTGGAGTCGACTTTCAACGGAAACCAATTAACATTGACCAAACAAGCCAATTTCAATTACCAAGACGTTACTTTCGATTTGAATAATACGCCTGATATTGCACAAACAATTGTAGTCACCTGCCTTGGATTAGGAATCGGTTGCCACTTAACCGGTTTGCATACTTTGAAAATCAAAGAAACCGATCGTCTTGAAGCACTTCGAATCGAATTGACTAAGTTAGGTGCAAACATTTCAGTGACCAACGATAGTTTGACTTTGGTAGCTACCAAATCAATCAATCCAAATGTTACGATTGCCACATACAACGACCACCGAATGGCGATGGCTTTTGCTCCATTGGCTTTCCGAGTTCCGATTTTCATTGAAAATGCCGAAGTAGTCTCTAAATCCTATCCTGATTTTTGGGAAGACCTAAAAAGAATTGGCTTTGCAATCGAAGAAATAGTCTAATTAATGGGGTTGAATAGTCGTCATCCCTTTCTGGTATTGGGATGGTAAAAATAAACACCAAAAGACTTGACAACGCCTCTTTCACAATCGTATATTTGCATTCTGATTTTTAAAGGATTGTAATACTTATACCCCTTTGAATTTTTAAACACATAAACTTTATTCAATGAAATTATCACATTTTCAATTCAATTTACCAAAAGAACTTTTAGCTGAGTTTCCTGCAGAGAACAGAGACGAGTCTCGTTTAATGGTTATTGACCGTAAAAAACAAACGATAGAGCACAAAATGTTCAAAGATGTTATTGATTATTTTGATGACGGAGATGTCATGATTTTGAATAATACCAAAGTTTTTCCAGCACGTTTGTACGGAAATAAAGAAAAAACCGGAGCAAGAATCGAAGTGTTTTTATTGCGTGAATTGAATGCAGAACAACGCCTTTGGGACGTATTAGTAGATCCAGCTCGTAAAATCAGAATCGGAAACAAATTGTATTTTGGAGATGACGATTCGTTAGTAGCTGAGGTAATTGATAATACGACTTCTCGTGGAAGAACATTGCGTTTTCTTTACGACGGTTCGTACGAAGAATTTAGAAACAAATTAACTGAATTGGGCGAAACCCCAATCCCAAAATACATCTCACGTGAGGTAACTCCAGAAGATGCAGAGCGTTACCAAACTATTTATGCTAAAGAAGAAGGAGCTGTTGCAGCACCTACTGCAGGTTTGCACTTCTCGAAGCATTTATTGAAAAAATTAGAAATCAAAGGAATCAATTTTGCTGAGGTTACTTTGCACGTTGGTTTAGGAACTTTCAATCCAGTGGAGGTAGAAGATTTATCGAAACACAAAATGGATTCGGAAGAATTAAAAATCAGTCAAGAAGCCTGCGATATTGTGAACAATGCGAAAGCAAAAAAGAAACGTGTTTGTGCTGTAGGAACAACTTCTATGCGTGCTATTGAAAGTTCGGTTTCTTCACAACACACCTTGAATCCATTCGAAGGTTGGACTAATAAATTCATTTTTCCTCCTCACGATTTTAGTATTGCCGATTGTATGATCACGAATTTCCATACACCAAAATCGACTTTGTTAATGATGATTTCAGCTTTCTGTGGTCACGATTTGATGAAACGTGCTTACGAAGAAGCCATCAAAGAAGAATATAAATTCTACTCTTATGGAGATGCGATGTTGATTATCTAATTACATTCAATTTAAACAGAAATAACTAGAGGGTGTCCTAAAAGTTCTATTCTTGTCAAACTGAACTTGTTTCAGTTTCTTTAAATAATTAATTTTATTTTATGGATTCCGAAATAAATTCGGAATGACAATAGTCGTACTTTTTTGACACCCTTTTTTTGGCGTGACCCTTCCCTTCCCTTGCCCAACGCTTCGGTCGGGCTATACACTTCAAGTCCTCGCTGGCTTGCGCCAGCTGCGGGCTTTTCGTTGCTATCCCTCACGCAAAATACAATACTGTATTTTAATTCGTATAATTCGTGTTATAATTCTTCGTGTTAATTCGTGTTCCAATTCCATATTTGTTTGTTACTTTTACCTCTCAAAATTAGTTCGAATGACATTTGAAAACAGCCTAGCTTTTGCGCAACAACTCGATGCACAAGATCAATTAAGTCACTATCAAAATGAATTTTCTTTCCCACAAGTCAACGGAAAGAATGTGATTTACTTTACCGGGAACTCTTTGGGTCTCCAACCCAAAAGAGCCAAAACCTATGTAGATGAGGTAATGAACGATTGGGCCAACCTGGCGGTTGAAGGTCATTTTTATGCCGAAAACCCTTGGTGGGATTACCACGAGCGTTTTGCCAATCCGTTGAGCAAATTAGTGGGGGCTTTACCATCTGAAGTTACCGTGATGAATACGTTGACCGTGAATTTGCATTTATTGATGGTGTCGTTTTATAGACCAACGGCTACTCGTTATAAAATTATTTGTGAAGAAAAAGCGTTTCCTTCCGATCAATATTTATTTCAAAGTCAAGTCAATTTTCATGGCTATACAACTGAAGATGCTATTGTAGAAGTAAAGCGTCGTGATGGCGAACACAACATTCGTTTGGAAGATGTGCTAGCCAAAATTGATGAAGTAGGAGACGAATTGGCTTTGGTACTTATTGGTGGAGTGAATTATTACACCGGACAGGTTTTTGACATGAAGGCCATTACCGAAGCGGGCCATCGCGTAGGCGCTTATGTCGGTTGGGATTTGGCGCATGCTGCTGGAAATATCGAATTACACTTACACGATTGGCAAGTAGATTTTGCCGCTTGGTGCAGTTATAAATATATGAATTCGGGTCCTGGAAATGCGTCGGGTTGTTTTATTCACGAGATGCATCATTCTAATTCGGAATTGCCAAGATTTGCTGGTTGGTGGGGACACAATAAAGAACGCCGATTCAAAATGGAACCGCAATTTGATCCCATTCAAGGGGCAGATGGTTGGCAAATTAGCAATTTACCAGTTTTGTCGTTAGCTCCCTATTTGGCTTCAGTCGAGCTCTTTGCCGAAATAGGGATGGAGGCATTAATCGCAAAAAGAAATACAATCACCTCGTATTTAGAGTTTGTTCTTCTCGAAATTGATCGGGAAGTACACGGCAATTTTGAAATTATAACGCCTTCAAATCCATCAGAAAGAGGATGTCAACTTTCGGTTTTTCTGCATGGAGAAGGTAGAAGTTTATTTGACTACCTAATGAAAAACGGAGTAATTATCGATTGGCGCGAACCTAATGTAATTCGCCTAGCGCCGGTTCCTATGTATACTTCGTTTGAAGATATTTATCGTTTTGGACAAATTTTGAAAAACGGAATTGAAGCGAAATAGCTATTCAATTACTTTAGGAATGATTCAGTAGGCTGGTTTTTTCTGGCATACTTTAATCGATCTACCAATTTTGGCAAACAATACCCGTCTAAACCATTTACGGTAACCACATTTCCTTTGTCTAGTTGCAACCAGCCGTCTTCGTGTTGCAATTCTTCCTCAAAAAACAAGCGTTCAATCGAAGCGATGATATGAATCGTATCGTTTTCTTTTATGTGGTATTCATTTAAATATTTACAATACAATTGTACAGGACTCCCTTTTACAAAAGGTATTTCGATCCCAGTTTTAAATTCTTCTTCCAGATTGGTTTTATCAAACTCAGAAATGCCCATATCATAATTCGCCGAACTATGATGTGCGTCTTCAATCATATCAACCGTTACATGGTTGATACTGAAATAGCCGGTTTCTTTGATATTCTTATACGTATCTCTTGGTACAGTGGTTGGGCGCATAATAAATCCAATCATTGCGGGATCACTTCCAAGATGGGTAACACTACTAAAAATCGCCACATTCGAATGGCCGTCAATAGATTTTGTTGCTATTAAATTAGTCGATTTGTAACCCGTGCACGAATTAATTAAATTCAAACGGGGCACTTTGTCCATGGCGCCAATATTTGCTTTCGAAATCTCTTTCATCGTATTTATTTTTCACAAAGATACTTTTTGTTCAACAATTATTTAATTTTAGTTAAACAAAATTTAAACTTTTGGAGTATAGTCAAATTATAATTCTCGATTATTCTGTTATATTTGTTTATCAAATTCAAAAAATATGAAAATTTTCAAAAAAGGACTTCTGGTTATAATTTCAATTTTGGCACTACTTATTTTGGTTATAGTAGGCTATGCTTTTTATTCAAAACCACAATATGAAGGGGAAGTGCCTTTGAAAAATATACAAAAAGAAACCACGGTTTATTTTGATGAATTTGGAGTACCCCACATTTATGCCGAAAGCCAAAAGGATGCCATGGAAGCATTGGGTTATGTTCATGCTCAAGATCGTTTATGGCAAATGGAGTTGATGCGACGCATTGCACCAGGACGATTGTCTGAAATTTTCGGGTCGGCAGCTTTGAAAAACGATAAATTCTTTGCTGGAATTGGCATCGAAGAAGCTTCGGCCAAAGCCATTGCACAATTGGATACAACCAGTCAGAGTTATCAATTGACCCAAGCCTATTTGGACGGGATCAATCAATATTTAGAAGAAGGAAAAACGCCTGTAGAATTTCAATTATTGGGAATTCAAAAGCAAAAATTTGAAATAAAAGACGTCTATAATATTTTTGGGTACATGGCATTTAGTTTTGCTATGGCTCAAAAATCAGATCCTTTGATGACTGATTTGCGTAATAAATATGGTGCAGCGTATTTGAAAGAATTTGGTTTAGAAGGTGAATTCAATACTACCAAAATCAAGAATGCGAAAGAGAATGTTCAAGAATATTCGGCTATTGCCAAAACAGTTGCTTCGTTATTAGACCAATCACCAATTCCTCCATTTATTGGAAGTAATAGTTGGGTGATTGCGCCACAAAAGACCAAAAACGGCAAAGTGATTTTTGCCAACGATCCGCACATTGGATTTTCGCAGCCTGGTACTTGGTATGAAGCTCATATGGTAACACCAGATCATGAAATTTATGGTTACTATCTAGCGGGAACACCATTTCCTTTACTAGGACATAATCACAACTATGCCTACGGTTTAACCATGTTTGAAAATGATGATATTGATTTGTACCAAGAAGAAACTAGTTCGTCAGACGCAACAAAATACAAAACACCAACTGGCTTAAGTAGTTTTGAAACACGAACAAAAACAATCAAAGTTAAAGACACTTCAGATGTGGTGATGAACGTTAAAGTAAGTCGTCACGGACCTATTGTAAATGATTTGATCGAGGGATTACAAAAAGACAAACCAGTCGCATTATCTTGGGTGTATACCCAACAACCTATTTTGATTTTGGATGCGGTGTACACACTTTCGCACGCTAAAAACAAAGCGGATTTCCAAAAAGGGGTTCAATTAATTGCGGCTCCTGGTTTGAATGTGATGTATGGTGATGCCAAAGGCAATGTGGCCTGGTGGGCAACGGGAAAATTATACAAGCACAATCCAGGTGTGAATCCGAATTTTATTTTGGATGGAGTTAGTGGAAAAGACGATATTAAAGAATATTTGGATTTCTCCAAAAACCCATCCTCTGTCAATCCAAGTTGGAATTATGTGTATTCTGCTAATAATCAACCGGAAGCAATTGACGGATTTTTATATCCAGGCTATTATTTACCGGAAGATCGTGCCAAGCGAATTGTGCATTTGTTGGATTCAAAATCCAAATGGGACAAAGAATCAGCTAGTAAAATGATTTTTGACAATACGTCTTCGGTTGCGCCGACTATAGTAAAAAATCTTATTCAAGCCGTTGATTTAAACAAACTTTCCAAATCAGAAAAAGAAGCTATTGCTATTTTAAAAGATTGGAAAGGGTCTAATAATTTAGAAGATGTAGCGCCTACCATTTATAACAAATGGATTTATTGTAGTCTGAAAAATACGTTTCAAGATGAAATGGGTGAACAAGATTTTAAACAATTTCTAGGAACTCATATTGCCAAACAAATCGTAGCAAGGCAAATGGCCAATAACCAATCACTTTGGTGGGATAATTTGGCTACTAAAAATACAAAAGAAACGCGCAGTCAAATTGTGACTACTTCTTTAAAAGAGGCTATTGCTGCTTTGGAAAAACAATTAGGAAAGTCAGTAAAATCGTGGACTTGGAACAAAGTACATACTGCAGAGCACCAACATCCTTTGGGGAAAGTGAATGCTTTAAAGCCCTTTTTCAATGTTGGGCCGTTTGAAATTTCGGGATCTGTGGAAGTAATCAACAATTTGTTTTTTGATTATACAGAAGATGGAAACTATGCTGTAAAAGGAGGACCATCAACAAGACGAATTATTGATTTTTCAGATATTGAAAACAGTTGGAGTATTTTGCCAACGGGTCAATCTGGGAATCCAATGAGTCCGCATTATAAAGACCAAGCCGAAATGTACAACACAGGGAAGTTCAGAAAAATGAAATTGAACAAAGCCGAAATAGTTACCACTTCAACAAAATTGGTTTTTATTCCCAATAAAAAGTAACTAGAAGTAAGGGTTAGTACGTTTTTATAATTATTTTTGCCCAACTTTTAAAATTAGTCATGCAGACTCCTCAAAAAATTGCAATAGTTGGTTCTGGATTAGTTGGATCATTATTGGCAATCTATTTGCGCAAAGCAGGTCATACCGTTCATATTTATGATCGAAGTCCGGATATTCGACAAATTGAATTTTCGGGCCGCTCCATTAATTTAGCCATGTCTAATCGCGGTTGGAAAGCGCTAGATGGAGTAGGAGTGGGAGATGCTGTTCGTCAAATTGCCATTCCTATGGACAAACGAGCGATTCATTTGGTTGACAAATTGAATTTTCAAGCTTACGGTCAAGAAGGAGAAGCGATCTATTCAATTTCACGAGGCCTTTTGAATCGTAAAATGATTGATTTGGCGGAAGCCGCTGGAGCCGAATTCTTTTTTGAACAAAAAATCTGGGATGTGAAGCTTGCCGATGCTACTTTGCATATTGGAGAATCGGAGCGTGGTGCTTGGGAAGAGAAAAAATACGATATGGTATTTGGTGCCGATGGCGCATTTTCTCGAATTCGCCACCGCATGCAACGCCAAAGCATGTTCGACTATTCGCAGGAATTTTTAAAAATTGGTTACAAAGAATTAAATATTCCTGCGAATCCAGACGGAACGCATAAATTAGATCCCAACTCATTCCATATTTGGCCACGTGGCGAGTACATGTTAATTGCCTTACCTAATTTAGATGGAAGTTTTACCTGTACTTTATTCATGCCTTTTGAAGGTGAAAATTCGTTGGCAGCATTGAAAGATATCAAACAAGTTGAAGATTTTTTTGCTAAAAATTTCCCAGATTCGATAGAAGTAATTCCAATGTTAGCCGAAGACTTTTTCAAAAACCCAACCAGTACATTGGTAACCATGAAATGCTTTCCATGGGCATACGAAGATAAAATCGCTTTAATTGGTGATGCGTGTCATGCAATTGTTCCATTTTATGGACAAGGCATGAATGCCGGTTTTGAAGATATTACTGTTTTGAACGAAATGATACAATTGTATGGAGACGATTGGAAAACAATTCTTTCAGAATACCAAAAATCAAGAAAACCAAATGCAGACGCTATTGCTGAATTGTCTTATCGCAATTTTATGGAGATGAGCTCCAAAACAGCCGATGAGAAATTCTTATTGCAAAAGAAAATCGAAAAGGTATTCTCCGACAAATATCCCGACTTATGGATTCCGTTGTATAGTAGAGTAACATTTAGCGATCGACCTTATGCCGAAGCATTAGCCATTGGCGATGCCCAAAATGCTATTATGGAAGAGATTTTGAAAATGGACCAAATTGAATCTATTTGGGATTCAGTTGAAGTGGAACATAAAATCTTGGAATTACTTCAAGATAAATAAACTATTCTTCTTCTCGGTGTACTTTGTTAAAATCAAATGCCGGCGTACAAATAGCAATGTATTCACAAGCTATTTCAAATGGGTTGGAATATTGAACTCTGGTATTTTTTTCTATTTTAATAGATTGCCCTGCTTCTAATATTATGGTTTCGTTTTCTACAATAAATTGTTTTTTACCACTTATTATATAGGTATACTCTTCGAATTCGGGTGTTTGAAAAGGTTCGCTCCATCCAGGAGGTGCTATCATGTGTGCGATGGACACATTTGGATTGTTAGTACTCGCAAGGCCGTGATGCTCTTCAATTAATTTTCCGTCAGTTGTAGGGACAACGAATGGTTTATTTTGTAAGGTATATTTCTTCATAATGTTGTATTTATCTCCAATAATTAAAAGCTGTATTGAATATAATCCATGTTTGCATTACAAACTTATTAATTCTATTAGAAAAATAGGTTTCAATTACTAGTCTAGTTTTTATTCTGTAATTATTAGTTGTAGTCAATTCGTTTTTTGCAGTGTAGTTAAGTACTATTTGGAGGAAATATACACCAACTACAACGTTTTTTTTAAATTAATAAAAATTTTATATTCAAAATTTTAATGAAGTTAAATTGATAAATTAGTTAAATATAAGGATTGTAAATGTGTTATTAGTATCAAACAATCGATTTCGTTATGTATTTTTTATTAAAAAAAATAAATTCAAAAAAAAAATCAATTGCTTCGACTAAAATTAACACTAATTAAATTAAAAAAAGTTTTTTTATTTAAACTAAAAATATAAATTTGCTCCACTACAAGTTTATTTAAACACTAAAAATTAAATTATTTAAAACTATTAAAATTAAAAAAAATGGCAAACGTTAAAAAAGAAAATGGACCAAAAGGTGGAGGAGCAATTTCAGGAATTATCATCGCAGCATGTATTTTTGTAGGATGGATTATTTGGAATTTTATCATGGGTAATGGAGCGAACTTCGAAGGAGGAGTAAACACAGGTCACCCACTTCCAGGAAACTATTTAGCAATGGTATATAAAGGAGGTCCTATCGTTCCAATTTTGTTAGGATGTTTATTGATGGTAATTGTTTTCTCTTTTGAGCGTTTTGCAGTTATTTCAAAAGCAGCTGGAAAAGGAAATTTAGATGTTTTCATGAAAACTGTTCAAGCAAGTATTACTAAAGGAGACATTGATGCTGCTATTGCTTCATGTGACAAACAACAAGGTTCTGTTGCAAATGCAATCAAATCTGCATTATTGAAATACCAAGACGTTAAAGCGGAAGGATTAGATAGCGAAGCTGCTGCTGAAACTATTCACAAAGAAATCGAAGAAGCTACTTCATTAGAAATGCCAATGTTAGAGAAACACATGACTATTATCTCTACTTTAGTATCTTTAGGTACATTAGCAGGTTTGTTAGGAACTGTAACAGGGATGATTAAAGCGTTTGGTGCGTTAGCTTCTGCTGGAACTCCAGATCAAGCTGCACTTGCAAATGGTATTTCTGAAGCATTGATTAACACTGCAACAGGTATCTCTACTTCTGCATTAGCAATTGTTACTTATAACTTGTTTACTTCTAAAATTGATACTTTGACTTATTCTATTGATGAGGCTGGTAATACAATTGTAAATACTTACAGACACTTCAGAAGTACAAAAAAATAATTAATAATTAATTAAATAAGTTTTCTAGTATTAGAAACGCACTTATTTAAATTATAAAATATAAAGTTATGGCTGTAAAAGCGTCCAAAAAAGCTGCGTCTATTGATATGACGGCTATGTGTGATGTTGCCTTTCTATTGCTAACTTTCTTTATTTTGACTGCTACAGCCAAAATTCCAGAACCGTTACCAGTAGATACCCCAGCATCAACGGTACAAACCAAATTGCCAGACACTGATTTAGCTACTATTACTGTAGGAAAAGGAAAAGTTTTCTTTGACTTAAAAGGTAGAGAAGTTAGAAAAAGAACTTTAGAATTAATGGGTCAAAAGTATGAAGTTGCTTTTACTGAAGAAGAATCAGCAAAATTTGCTTTAATGGAAGGAATTGGAGTGCCAATTACAAGCCTTAAGCAATTAATTGCGATGAAAAGCTCAGACAGAAGTAAAGCTGATTTACAACCTGGAATTCCTAAAGATTCTTTAGACAATCAGTTGTCTCAATGGATTCAAAATGCACGTATTGCAAACATTGAACTTCAAGATAAAGAATTGCAAATTGCAATTAAAGGAGATGCTAGAGAAGAATATCCAGCTATTAAAAAAGTAATGGATATTTTACAAGACCAAAAAATCAATAGCTTTAATTTAGTTACTGGTTTAAGAGCAAAAGATAAATAATATAAAAAGATACTAAAATGGCTGAATTAAATACCGGCGACGGTGGTGGTAAAAAAGGCGATGGTAAGGTAAGAAGTAAAAAATCTGGCTCTAAGGTTGATTTAACAGCCATGGTAGATTTAGCGTTCTTATTGATCACATTCTTTATGTTAACCACAACCTTGTCTAAGCCCCAATCGATGAGTTTGGGATTGCCAGATAAAGAAGACAAACCAGATCCTAAAAACCAAGTTAAAGTTGATGAAAATCGTACGATGACCATTCTTTTAGGGGACAACGACAAATTAGTTCGTTATGTAGGTCTTCTTGCAACTCCAGTTAAAGGTGGTGCGCCAAAAGATTTTTCTTATGGAAAAGGCGGAATCCGCGAAGAGTTATTAGCTCGTAAAAAGCTGGTACTTGAGTACACTGGAAATAAGGATAAAGGTATGATTGTAATTATCAAACCAAGTAAAAAATCGAATTATCGTAACTTGGTAGATATATTAGATGAAATGGCAATTGTGGATGTACCAACTTACGCAATTGTTAATGACTATACTCCTGAAGAAAAAAAATTGTTAGAAGGTAAATAATAATAGGATTTACTCAATAACCTAATAATTAAGAAATATGAAATTAGATATATTCACAAATCAATGGCTTGATATTGTTTTCGAAGGGAAAAATAAGACATATGGTGCTTATGAACTTAGAAAATCAAATACAAAAACCACAGTTAGAGCGTTAATTATTGGTGCAGTTTTATTCTCTGTACTTGTAGCTGCACCTCTTATTATGAGTTTGTTGCCAGATTCTTCAGGTGATGATGATAGTTTAGATACTAAAATCGTAACCATGAAGTTACCTCCAAAAAAGGAAGAGCCTAAAAAAGACCTTCCACCACCTCCACCACCTCCACCAAAAGTGGATCAAGTGAAATTTGTTAAGCCAGTTGTGGCTAAAGCAGAAGAGGTGACAGAGGAACCACCAAAAATTACTGAAATTAAAGACAAGAAGTTAGGTAACGAAACCATCAAAGGTGATCCTGATGCCGAATTGACTGTTGAACCTGTTGGGAATGGACCTGCAGCTGTAGTAGAAGAAGATAACAGTATTTATAACACCGCTGGTATCGAAGTAAAACCTGATTTTCCAGGTGGAATGGAAAAATTCTACAAGTTTGTTGGAAACAATTACCAAACTCCAGAGGAAGATGGTTTGAAAGGTAAAGTGTATGTTACCTTCGTAGTTGAAAAAGATGGTTCTTTAACTGACATCAAAGTAATTAGAGATATTGGATACGGAACTGGAAAAGAAGCTATCCGCGTTTTGAACAAATGTCCAAAATGGACTCCTGGAGAGCAAAATGGTAAAAAAGTTAGAGTACTTTATTCTCTTCCTATTACTATTCAATCTGCAGAGTAATGATACAAAACTTTGTTAATAGTTTTCAGAAGAAATCGCTCAAAGAGCGATTTCTTCTCGTTATGGGGATTTTGTTTTTAATGTCTTACCTTACTTTAGGTATCTTGTTTATTTTCATGAAACCCTTTCCATTTCCAATGCAATACAATTATAGAGTGGCTTTTGGCGTTCTTTTAATTGTCTATTCAATCATACGTTTTACAAGAATTATTAATGATAGTAAAAATTAAATTATGAATTCTACGTTTAAACTAATCATTGCTTTTTGTGTATTATTTTTAGCTATTTCCTGTAATAAATCAGCTGATGCTACTCAAGAAACAATTTTGAAAGGAAATGCTACTTTACTAGTAGACGCTACCTTAATGCCTGTGATGGAAGATCAAGTTCAAATTTTTGAGAGCAGGTACGAAGCTACTATCAAAATGAATGCGCAATCCGAAACCGAAGTCATTCAATCTTTGGTGAAAGATACTTCAAGTATAGCAGTGCTGTCAAGAAAATTGAATGCGGATGAAATGAAAATTTTTGCGAATAGAAAAATAATTCCAAAAATAACTCCGATTGCAATTGATGCTGTCGCTCTGATTACGAATAAAAATTCTAATGACACTTTAGTAGATATTAAGGACGTAATTGATTTTATGAATGGTAAATTATCGCCGAAAATAAAAGGGTTGGTATTTGATAATCCGAACTCGAGTACTGTGCGCTACATGAATACGTTAGCGGGTTTAACTTCAATTCCTCAAAAAGGAGTTTTTTCTTTTGGAACTAACAATGAAGTTATTAAATTTGTATCGCAAAATGAGGGGATGATTGGTGTTGTTGGTTTAAACTGGTTGACACAGCCAAGGCCTGAAATGCAACCCTATGTGGATAAAGTTACTGTCTTAAGTGTAAAAGGAAAAAATCTAAATGATTTTTACGCACCTGATCAAAACAATATAGCTGAGGGCAAATATCCTTTAGCACGTGAATTATATATTGTTAATTGCCAAGGTTTTTCTGGATTAGGAATGGGGTTTGCTTCATTTGTGGCAGGGGACATAGGTCAGAGAATCATTTTGAAATCAGGTTTGTTGCCTTATAAAGTGCCTCCACGTAAACTAAGCATTAGAAATCAAATCAGTAATGATAAAAAATAAATTAACTATATAACTAAAAATGAAAACATTTAAAATTTTCGGACTACTTCTTTTGGCTACTGTTTCAGTAGGACATGCTCAAGATATTAATCAAGCAAAAAAGGCAATTGATGCTGAAAAGTATGAAGAAGCTAAAACGATATTAAAATCAATACTACAAGCTAAGCCTTCAAATGGAATGGCCTCTTTCCTTTTAGGAAATGTTTATTTAAATCAAAGTATCAAAGATTCTGCTGCGATTTCTTTTGGTAAAGGATTAGTTGCAACTGAGTCTGCTCGTTTCAATAATATTGGTTTAGGCCAAATGGATTTGGACCGAAATGATACGATAGCGGCTAATGCAAAGTTTATTTTGGCAACAAAAGACATGCGCAAAAAAGATTTTGAAGAGTATGTGTATGTAGCTAGAGCGTATATGAACGCTGAAAAACCAAATTACAAAGCTGCGGTTGCTGTATTAAAGCGTGCTATAGTTAACAACCCAATGGATGCTCAAGTGCAATTGGCTTTAGGGGATGCATATTATGGTTTAAGTAATCAAAATGATGCATACAAAGCGTATCGTGATGCCTTCTCAGCTGACAATACATTGTTGAGAGCAAAAATGCAATTAGGGGTTTTGTTAAAAGGTGCTAAATCGTATGACGAAGCTTCAAAAGCCTACAATGAAGTGATTGCTATTAATGCAAATTACGGACCCGTTTATAGAGAATTAGCTGAAACCTATTATAAAATTGCTCGTAACAAACCGTCTAAAGCGGCTGAAAATTTTAAAATTGCGATTGATTATTACCAAAAGTACATGGACTTGACGGATTATTCTATCCACTCAAGAATGCGTCGTGCTGACTTTTTAATCTTAGCTAAAGAATACAAAGCTTTAGAAGAAGAAGCGAATAAAATGATTGAATTAGATAAAGTAAATCCAAGAATTTTCCGTTATTTAGGATATGCAGCTTTTGAAAATGGGAATGTAGATAAAGCAATCCAATCTTTGGAAACGTTTACTTCTAATCCAGCTAGTAAAATTATCGCTAAAGACTTTCAAGTTTTAGGTTTATCTAAAATTAAAAAAGGAACTAGTGCTGATGGTCTTTCAATTGATCCAGTAGCTTTCGAAGCTGGTTTAGCTTCTATTCAAAAATCGATTGTAATGGAACCTTTAGCTGTAGAGGATTTGAACGAAGTAGGTAAAAAAATGTTCGGTCAAAAATTATACAAAGAAGCTGCTGCTATTTTTGAATTGGGTGCGGCTAATGCAGAATCAAAAAGTTACTTAGATGACAACTTGTATCTTGGTTTGTCTTTGTATTATGCTAATAATAAAAAAGATGTAAAACCTGAGATTGCTGGTCTTCAAAAAGCAGATGCTGCTTTTGATAAAGTATTGGTAGCTTCGCCAAGTTATTACGAAGCCTATATATTCAAGGCAAGAACAAACAGTTTGATGGAAAACGATGAGAATACCATTAAATTTTACGAAGCATACGTAGCGGCTGTAACTGCTAAAGGAGCTGAAGAAACTGCAAAACCAGCTGTAATTAAAAAAATTGCTGAAAGTTACAACACTATTGGAGCAACTTATGCTAATACAGATAAAGTGAAAGCAGTGGAGTATTTCAATAAAACTTTAGTGATTGATCCAACTAATGCTTACGCATTGAGTTCAATCAAACAATTGAAATAATTATACTCATTCTATTATTAAAAAAACCGACAATTAGTTGTCGGTTTTTTTTATGTCTATTTTCACCAAATGAAGATAGGAAATGAATTTTGTAATTGACTATCTTTGCCGCTTCAATAGAATTAGATGTTATCAAAAGAAATACAATTAGAAGTAAATAAAGGAGCTATGTTGCCCTTGATGGAAGAATTTTATACCATCCAAGGCGAAGGTTCTCATACTGGAACGGCAGCTTATTTTATTCGTATCGGTGGTTGTGATGTGGGTTGTCATTGGTGCGATGTGAAAGAAAGTTGGAATGCCGAGTTGCATCCACCTACTAGTATCGATTTAATTGTTGCCAATGCCACTAAGTATGCTGATACAGTTGTAGTGACTGGTGGAGAGCCACTCACTTGGGACATGACCTTGTTGACTCAAAAACTAAAAGACAATAAGGTAAAAGTCCATATTGAAACTTCAGGTGCTTATCCGCTTTCTGGAACTTGGGATTGGATTTGTCTTTCGCCAAAAAAATACAAATTACCTACGCAAACGGTTTATGACAATGCCGATGAGTTGAAAGTGATTATTTACAACAAACACGATTTTATTTTTGCTGAAGAACAAGCAGAAAAAGTAAACAAAAATGCCATTCTTTTTTTGCAGCCTGAATGGAGTAAAAGAGAAGAAATGACCCCTTTGATTGTGGATTATGTAATGAACAATCCCAAATGGCGCGTTTCGTTACAAACCCATAAATATTTGAATATCCCTTAATAATAAAAAACTCCAAACAATTGTTTGGAGTTTTTTATTACCACCCTTTTCTTTTTTTCAATTCGGTAATATGTGCCAAATGGTGCAATCCATGCCAGGCATAAGTGCCTATAATTTCTTTAATTTGGAACGACGCATTATGTTCGGGATGGATAAATGATTTTTCTAAATCGGTTGCCGATAAGCTTTTCATTAGATACGCCAATCGAAAATGCAAACCTTCTAAAAAAGCTAGACTTGGTGCAACTTGCATAGTTGCATTATCGGCCATGTCGCCCCAACGGTCTTCGTAATAAAATTTAATGATGGGACTCTCTTCGGTTAAAGCCCATTTAATTCGGATAAAACAGTTCATATGGCTATCGGCACAATGGTGTACCACTTGTCGAATAGTCCATCCGCCGTCTCTGTATGGCGTGTCCAATTGTTCATCGGTTAAGTGAATTACTTCGTTTTTTAACTGTTCTGGGAATTGTGCTATTTCTTGAATGCGTTCCGCTAAATAGTCTGAAGTGTAGGCTTCAGGCGCTTTAAATTTTCCGATTGGATAACGTAATGTATCTTCCATTATTAGTAATGTTATAAAAGAGTAAGTTGTGCTAAATAATCAAAATGATCGCCTTCCAAAACGAGTTGGCATTGTAAACCATTCGCTATAGCGGCATTTTGTAGTGTGTTGAAATCCAAATATAGCCACGGAAAAGGAATTTCTGTTTCGTTTTTATATTGAAGAGTAAAAGTGAGTTCGCCATAATAATTGTCGCTCGGAATCCATTTCCCCCCATCTTCGTCTTCGTCAAAAATATAAATAATGTCGGACGAATCAATTAAAATTTGTCCACTCGGTTGGAGTAAGCTTTTTAGTTTTTGAAGATAAACGGTTGTTCTATCTAGAGTTTCAAAAATTCCGGTACCGTTCATCAACAATAGAATAGTGTCGTATTTCTCGTTTTCGATGTTCAATACATCTATAACTTGGGTGTTTTTCAATCCGCGAAGAGTACAAGCCTCAATCGCATTTTTAGAAATATCAATCGAATAAACATCGATATTTCGTTCGCTTTGCAAATACAATCCGTGACTTCCTGCGCCGCAACCTACCTCTAAGGTTCGGCCTTTGGCTAATTGTAACGCTTTTTGTTCTAGAGTTGGCATTTCGTCAAAGCTTCGAAATAAATACGCTACTTCCATTTCATCTTCATCCGAAATCGAGGTTGAAGTGATGATGTTTTCTGGTGAAGAATTGGTTTGGTAATCGAGTATGGCTTTTCCGAAAAGGTCTTTCATATTGTATTTGCGAGGAACGAAGCAATCTTTCCTCTTTAATTAGTTTATAGTTTCAACTTGTTTAACTTTGCAGTAGAAATTTAGTAGTATGTTAAAACCAAATTTAGCTGAACTCGGAAAACTTGCCAAAGATAAGCATATCGAAAATAAAAAGTATTTTGATAAGTTGAAAAAGAAGGCGCCCAAGAATTTAGATTATGTAATGCAAGAATTGCATGATGCCGAATTCAAAAAAACGGATTGTTTGAGCTGCGCTAATTGTTGTAAAACTACGGGGCCTTTGTTTACTTCGGCTGATATTGAGCGAATTGCTAAACACTTACGACAAAAACCACAACAGTTTATTGAGCAATACCTTCGTATTGACGAGGATAAGGATTATGTATTGCAATCAGTACCTTGTGCGTTTTTAGATCAGGACAATACTTGTTTTATTTATGAGGTGCGACCAAAAGCCTGTCGCGAATTTCCTCATACCGACCGAAAAAAGTTCCAGCAAATTTCTGATTTGACTTTAAAGAATATTCCCATTTGTCCTGCTGCCTACAATATTGTAGAAGAAATGAAAAAGAAACTACCGCTTTAGTAAAGCAAATATTTTTTTCGAATTTCTTTAAACTGGTCTAGACCGGGTTTCCAACTTTTTTTGATTTTTCGTTCAGAAATGCCTTCTTGAATTTGGAGTTGCAAGGTTTGTGTCCCTGCCAATTTCGTAAAAAACGGATTAAAGAAACTAGTTTTATCAGCTGTAGTGTTGTATGCTCTAATGAGCCATTTCAATTCAATTTGGCTTACCGGTTCTATTGTTGTTAAATCTTCCCCAAAACAAGTAACGTCTTTGTGCATGGGTTCTTTGGCACCAAAATTTGGTTTTGGAATAAAACTAATTCCAGATTGCGGTAAATAGGGCGAACCATAAATCTGAAATTGTTTGTCGGTACCTCTTCCCACACTGACGTTGGTTCCTTCGAAAAAACACAAACTCGCAAACAAATTAATGGCTTGGTCATTAGGAAGATTGGGCGAAGGTCTTTCGGTTATATGATACGAAGCATTTCGATCATAATCAACACAAGGAATTACTTGCAAATTACATTGTACTTCATCTTTAAGCCATTTTTCTCCATTAATCATTTGGGCATATTCGCCAATGGTCATTCCGTAAAGTACCGGTACAGGATGCATTCCCACAAAACTGCTGAATTCTTTTTCCAAAACAGGTCCGTCAATCATGTACCCATTTGGATTGGGCCGATCCAAAACTAGTAGCGGAATGTTGTTCTCGGCACAGGCTTCCATAATGTAATGAAGGCTAGAGATGTAAGTATAAAAACGCGCACCCACATCTTGAATATCGAAAACCAAAATGTCAATACCCTCTAATTGTTCTGGTTTTGGTTTTTTGTTGGCACCATACAAAGAGATAATTGACAAGCCGGTTTTAGTATCTTTTCCATCTATGATCAGTTCACCAGCATCGGCTGTGCCACGGAATCCATGTTCAGGTGCAAATATTTTTTGAACTTGGATCGCATTGGAAACTAAAAAATCAACCAAATGCGTGTTGTTGGATAAAACCCCAGTTTGGTTGCTTACGACTCCTACTTTTTTATCCTTTAAAAGAGGAAGATAGTTTTCATAGTTATCGGCACCTGTTTTAAAATTGATTGATTGATACGGTCGAATCGAGTTTTGATTTTCAGAAAGGGTTGACTTTTGGTTCCAGTTTTTAGCAGGAATAGTTTTATTTATAGAACAGGAAGCGATCAAAAAAAGTAAGCCTAAAAAAGGAATTGATTTTTTAAAAGTGTTGAACATTGTCAAATAAATAAAGTTAAAGTCAATTAGTGTAATTCGTGTTTTAGCTGTATTTTTGGCTCAAGTAAATACCGAATCCACTTGAATTTAGAATATTTCATCGCCAAAAGATTGATTACTGCTAAAGATCATAAAAGTAGTATATCTGCTCCAATAATAAAAATTGCAATTGCTGCAATTGCTATTGGTATGGTAATGATGATTGTTTCGGTAGCCACTGGAATTGGTTTACAACAAAAAATCAGAGAGAAAGTATCCGCTTTTAACGGACATATTATTATTTCTAATTACGATAATAACCAATCGGAGGCAACACTAACTCCCATTGCCAAGAATCAAGAGTTTTATCCTAAGTTCAATTCGGTTGCTGGAGTGAGCCATATCCAAGCCATCGCTACTAAAGCAGGAATTATCAGGACAGAAAAAGCTTTTGAAGGTATTGTCTTCAAAGGAGTAGGGTCAGATTATCAATGGAGTAATATCAAAGAATATTTGGTTGCGGGTCGTTTGCCTAATTTGTCAAGTCAACTCAATTCAGAGGTGGTGATATCGCAATTTTTAGCTGATAGATTACAACTAAAAGTGGGCGATGCGTTCAACACTTTTTTTATCAAAGAAAATCAAAATCAATTGCCCAATATTCGCCATTTTAAAATAACTGGAATTTTTAATTCCGGCTTTCAAGAATTTGACGCTACCTATATACTAGGAGATATTCGCCATATCCAACGCATTAATAAATGGACACCCAATCAAATCGGAGCCTTTGAAATTTTTGTAGACGATTTCGATCAGATTCTATCTGTTGGAGAAGAAGTATATCAGCAAACCCCGTCCAATCTAGATTCCAAAACCATAATCGAAAAATACAGTTACATCTTTGACTGGTTGCAATTGTTCGATTTCAATATTTTGGTTATTCTCGGTGTGATGATATTGGTGGCTACCATTAATATGGTGGTGGCTTTATTGGTACTAATATTAGAACGAACCCAAATGATCGGAATTCTAAAAGCACTAGGAGCTAACAATTGGTCTGTCCGAAAAATGTTTCTGTACAATGCGTTGTATTTAATTCTCCGCGGACTCCTTTGGGGCAATGGTATCGGTATAGGAATTTTACTTATTCAAAAATACTTCGGAATCATCCAACTCAATCCCGAAAATTACTACGTAAACCAAGCTCCAGTCTATTTTGATTTGGGATATATTGTCGCATTGAACCTGCTTACCATAGCGGTTTGTTTTTTAGTATTGTTGATTCCTTCTTACATTATTACTAAAATTTCCCCCATCAAAGCCATCCGCTACGACTAATTTCCTTAGCGTTACCTGGTTTGCTTCGTGACCTCGCCAACCAGGCCGGGCTATATGCTTCAAGTCCTCGCTTCGCTGTGGGCTTTTCGCTGCTATCCCTAACGCGGTTTCAACTGCAATACCAAATTGCAATTTCCAACTCAAAAATCAATATTAAAAGTTCCT